>RRYU01021790.1_pt1 | contig 25577 bp, 24 predicted proteins | sample 2162651 | NCBI WGS metagenome assembly RRYU01 (sample SAMN10267283, study PRJNA491782) | microbial mat metagenome | isolation source: biomat in the production well | place: Japan: Minami-Kanto gas field, natural gas well KTG3 | collected 2017-06 | reverse complement strand
AAAAAAAATATGGTATGATTACTGGTTGGGCAAGTTATAATTTTGGAAAAGTTGAATATACTTTTCCAAAGATAAATGAAGGAATTCCATATTTAGCAGATCATGATCGTACGCACGAATTTAAATGGGTTGGTAATTATTCAATTGGAACTTGGAATATTTCAGCATCCTGGGTTTTATCGTCCGGTAGGGTATATACAGATGTTGACAAAATCGAAATACAATACTGGGATGAAGAATATTTTAATACAACGGAAGTAAGAGATATATATTATTACGTATTACAAGGGAAAAAGAATCAAAAGAGGTTACCACCATTACATTGGCTAGAATTAGCTATTAATAAAAAAATTACCATAGGAAAAATAAACGGTGAAATAAATTTATCCATATTTAATGTATATGATCAGCGAAATATAAGCTACCGGCGCTACGAATATTGGAAATCACCGGTTACTATAACCGATGTAGCAATGATCAGATTTACACCATCAGTAAATATAAAGTTTAACTTTTAAGATATATTATCCTCAAAGCTGATAATTATTTATTTACCTTTGTCTTAATTTGTAAACCTTTTTAAAGCCACGCCCAATAAAATTAACGCTACCGCAAAAATGCCTCCACTGGTTGTGCTACTGATCATTTTTGTTAACAATAAAATTGCTAAAACAATACAGATTGATAAAAAGAGTAATCCTGTTATTTTTTGATTCATATTATTTCCATAATAAATATTTGGTTATTCTTTATATTGATAAGTAATTTAATTTTAAATTGATAACTAGGAAAGATGTAAATGATGATTTCTGATTTCGTATCCATACTCAAAGAAACAATAATGATAGTCGGGTTTGTCTTTGTAATGATGTTGATAATCGAATATATCAATGTTCAGACCCATGGCATTTGGCAGAAAAAATTAACCGGGAATCGATGGAGACAGTACGTTATTTCTGCTTTATTGGGAGCTATTCCGGGATGCCTTGGTGCATTCACAGTTGTCACTTTATTCTCACATCGACTTGTTTCGTTTGGGGCGATAGTAGCTGCAATGATTGCAACAAGCGGTGACGAAGCATATGTGATGTTCGCTATGTTTCCATTAACTGCAATGTTGTTTACAATTTTATTATTTATCATAGGGATTACAGCGGGATATCTTACTGACAGATATTTTGTAACAGACAAATTACTTAATAAATTTACAGATAATCAATTACCCCTTCACACCGTAGATCAATGCAAATGTTTTGAGAGTGGTAGAGTATTGGCGGATTTAAAAAAGCCCTCACTTTACCGTATAATCTTAATTTCCATAATAATGATACTTTTATTTGCAGTAGTAAGCGGTAATATAGCCGGGAATGCCAAATTATGGATCAAGTACTCGATAACTTTTGCGATAAGTATTTCATTATTTATTGTGGCAACGGTTCCCGAACATTTTCTAAAAGATCACCTATGGGAGCACATTGCAAAAGTTCATGTACCTCGTATATTTATGTGGATATTTGGCACATTATTCGTTTTGCATTTCTTATTGAATTATATAAATGTAGAATCATGGATAACCGACAATATGTTTTATTTATTAATAATCGCAGTTCTAGTAGGGATAATTCCCGAGTCTGGTCCACATTTCATATTTATCACACTTTTTGCGCAAGGTGCGATACCATTTAGCGTGCTCTTAGCAAGTTCGATAGCTCAAGATGGACATGGAATGTTGCCGCTACTTGCTGAATCAAAGCGAGGATTTTTTGCCGTAAAAATGATGAATGTTTTGTACGCGTTGTTAATCGGAATATTTGCGTATTCAATTGGGTTTTAGCAAATATCTGTAAATTTTCTATTTGAAATATATTGTAAACTATACTAAAATGGTATAAAATAATATTGTTTTATTTTAATAATCTAATTTAAATTTTACAATATAATAAATTATATGATAACTAAAATAACCAAATTCTATATAGATGGTTTCAGAAATATTGGGAAATTAGGTCTGAAACTTTGGCTGTTAATTATTATCAAACTAGTAATCATGTTTGCAATTCTAAAGATATTTTTCTTTCCGGATTTTCTCGATACAAAATTTGAAAACGACAAAGATAAAAGTGATTACATCTTAAAACAATTAACCTAGGAGGAAAAAATGGCTGAATACAGTTTAGCTTTGGTGGACTGGTCGCGAGCACAATTTGCTCTTACCGCTCTTTACCATTGGATATTTGTTCCACTAACACTCGGATTGTCTTTTATTGTGGCATTCATGCATACAATATATTACAAGACGGGAGACATTAAGTGGAAAAATATGACAAAATTCTGGATGAAATTATTCGGAATAAATTTCGCAATTGGAGTAGCAACCGGAATAATCCTTGAATTTGAATTTGGAACAAACTGGTCAAATTATTCTTGGTTCGTCGGTGATATATTTGGAGCACCACTTGCGATTGAAGGAATTCTGGCATTCTTTCTTGAATCAACGTTTATTGCAGTGATGTTTTTTGGATGGGAGAGAGTAAGCAAAAAATTTCATATGTTATCATCATGGTTGGTTGCGTTTGGCTCGAATATTTCAGCACTATGGATACTTATTGCAAATGCTTGGATGCAAAATCCGGTTGGTATGAAATTCAATCCTGATACTGTAAGAAATGAAATGGGCAACTTTTTCGAAGTAGCCCTATCTTCAACTGCAGTTAACAAATTTCTGCACACGATAAGTGAAGCTTACATAATTGGTGCATTATTTGTTATTGCTATTAGCTCATGGTATCTTTTGAAAAAGAGACATATTGAATTTGCCAAGAAAAGTATTTTAGTTGCTTCTGTCTTTGGCTTATTGTCTTCCGGTTTTGTCGCCTTTACAGGCGATGGCTCTGCCTACGAAGTAGCACAGACCCAACCCATGAAATTAGCCGCTATGGAAGGTTTATATGATGGTGAAACCAATGCTGATTTAGTTGCTATTGGTATTATAACCGGTAAAGAAAGTAATAAAAGCGTTAAAGGGATTAAAATTCCTAGCATGTTATCGTGGCTTGCTTATAGAGATGTGAATGCATTCGTCCCCGGCGTAAATGACATAGTAAATGGAAATGAAGAATATGGTGTGATGGGTGCAGAATACAGAATGGAAAAAGGCAAAATTGCGATTAATGCTTTAGCTGAATATAACAAAGCAAAAGATACCGGCGATATCGAGCTTGCTGCTGAAAAGCTGAATGAATTCGAATCAAACTATGAACATTTCGGATATGGATATTTCAATGATAAAAAAGATATTATTCCAAATATACCGTTAACTTTTTACTCGTTTCACATTATGTTCGGTTTAGGTTTGCTCTTCATACTTCTGTTTATTTTGGTTTTGACTGCAAGCTTAAAAGGCAATATTGAGAAAAAGTCATTATTATTGAAAATCTCTGTCTGGTCATTATTATTTGGCTATATCGCTTCAATGCTGGGATGGGTTGTTGCTGAGGTTGGTCGTCAACCATGGACAATACAAGATATTCTGCCAGTGCAAGTGGCAACATCCAATTTAAGTGTTGGTTCAGTACAAACAACATTTTTTATTTTCTTAGCTTTGTTTACAATTCTATTGATAGCTGAAATAAAAATAATGTTGACACAGATCAAAGTTGGTCCAGAAGAAGGAGGTAGCAATGTTTCATAATTTTTCATATCTCACATTACAACAATATTGGTGGATAATTATATCAGTATTAGGTGCTGTGCTAGTATTTATGATGTTTGTACAAGGAGGACAGACACTAATTGGTCAATTAGCCAAAAATCAAAAAGACAGGTCAATTTTAATTAATTCTATTGGTCGAAAATGGGATCTAACCTTCACAACCTTAGTTACATTTGGAGGAGCATTTTTTGCATCATTTCCATTGTTCTATTCCACGAGTTTTGGAGGTGCTTATTGGGTTTGGATGTTGATACTATTCAGTTTCATCCTGCAAGCTGTATCGTATGAATATCGCACCAAGGCGAATAACTTATTAGGGACAAAAACCTATGATATATTCCTCTTCCTTAATGGTGTTTTAGCCACGGTTTTGATTGGAGCTGCGGTTGGAACATTCTTTACCGGATCGGAATTTTCAGTTGACAAATTGAATATAACGAACGTAGCAGATTCCGCCATATCGCGCTGGGAAACACCAACTCACGGACTAGAAGCTGCTTTTAACATAATTAACCTGAGTCTTGGATTGGCAATATTAACTCTATCTCGAGTATTGGGAATGCTGTATTTTATCAATAACGTTGATAATGTTAAAATTGTTAGAAGAGCATCAAAGCAATTAAGGTTATGCTCAGTAGCATTCCTGATATTTTTCTTGTTATTTGTAGGACTGGTACTTACGAAAAGTGGCTTTGCTGTCAATCCTGAAACAAAAGAAGTATTTATGGAAAAATTCAAATATTTTCATAATCTAATTGAGATGCCAATTGTACTCGTTTTATTTTTAGTGGGAGTGGTCGGTGTCTTGTATGGTATATTTCTTGGAGCGTTTAAATCATCAGGAAAGGGAATTTGGTTTGCCGGAATAGGAACGATATTAACGGTATTTGCTGTATTTTTATTAGCAGGATTCAATAATACCGCATTTTATCCGTCAACCTATGATCTGCAAAGTTCGTTAACTATCGAAAATGCCTCATCAAGTAAATACACACTTACAGCGATGAGCTACGTATCTCTATTGGTACCCTTTGTGATTGCTTACATCTGGTACACCTGGAAAGCAATGAGCAAGCGAAAAGTTAGCAAGACTGATATCGCAAACGATCCAATGAAATATTAAGATTAAGGATATTAAAATGAATTATTTAGAATCTATAATGTGGCTGATAAGTTGGCCCGTATTAATCATCATATCTTTTCAATTGATAAAATACTTATTAAAAAGAATGAAATATATTAGTTGATTGGGTATAGTAATTTGTAATAAAAAACCCTCAATAATCCATTGAGGGTTTTTTATTTAGTGATTATTGCTATTTCTTATAACCTATTGTATCATAAGGATTTACAAGCGTAGTCATAATATTAGACAAATGGCTACCAATACGTTTTAAATAACGTGCATATAATACAACAGCAGCAGCTTTCGATTCCGACTTAAATATAATTTCACCTTTTAAGATGCTATCAACCAATTTATCGGAGGCAGTAGACACCATTTTTCTATGAGTTGATAATAATTCTTCTGCAACTCCTGAATCTTGAGAATGGAGAGCTTCGATTGTTTGATCGAAACGCTTTATCACTTCATCTTCTATAGATTTGAGTTCTGTGGATATTTTCTCAGCTTTAAATTTTTTATGAGTGCTAATTGCCAAATCAAGAATATTTTTACTATAGTCGCCAACTCTTTCAATATCAACAACAATATTTAGCAAAACCAATCCGTTTGCGAAATCTGTGGCATCCTTTTGCATAATGAAATGCGTCATGACCTTTCGGCGTACTTCACGTTGAAATTCATTTATCTCTTTATCACGCTTTTTTAGTGCGATGATGGTCTTATCAGAACTCTTTTTTCTAAGCACATTTACAGATTGTATGAACATCTCTCTTGACAACTGAAGCATTTCAAATGAATTACCCCATGCTTGAATCATCAAGTCATCTCTTTTCCAAATTTTAATTAATTCTTTCCACATAATAATTTTGTTCTCCTAATTTAAAAAAATAAATATGAGTGGTATAAAATAAATCGATAAATATGCTATTATAAAAAACACCAAATTTCTTTTTGAATCACCTGCTTTTTCACCAACAAACTCGGCTAATTTTATTGGAATAAATTTAACAGGATATAATAATACTATTCCAAAGATATTAAAACACAGATGAGAAAAAGCAACTGTAACTGCAATAGGATTTTGTGTTGTCATCGCTGCGAGTAGAGCGGTGACTGTTGTTCCAATATTGGCACCCAATGTATAGGGGAATAATTGAGCTATGGTTACAATACCTGCACCTGCCAGAGGAATAATTAAAGAAGTTGTAACTGAACTGCTTTGCACTGTGGCAGTAATAATAATTCCAAATAAAAACCCAATAAATGCATTTTTAAATAAGTATTGATTTACAATAATCTCAAGTCGAGTAATTACTAATGATCGAATAGTTTTTACTAATCTTGTTAATGAGAAGAACAATAAAAAAAGAGCAAACAGCATTAATAATATATTTGAGAATGGTAATAACGCGAAGATCGAATCAAACAATTCAATAACAGGATCTAAAATAAATTTTAACGGATTAAAGGCTTTGTAACCGCCTGCGCCCGAAAAAATAGTTTCCAACCATATAGCTGAATTTTTGATTGGATGGAAAAACATCTCTATAGGGAATAATATAAGAACTGCTAAAATATTGAAAAAATCGTGAACAATTCCCGCCCCAAAGGCGCGTTTAAATTCAACTCTATTTGTAATATGACCAAATGATACTAAAGTATTGGTAATAGTTGTACCTATATTTGCTCCCATAATTACAGGAATGGCAGTGTCAAGGGTTAATGCACCACCTGCTACCAATCCAACAACCAATGAAGTAGTTGTTGAAGAACTTTGTATTAAACTTGTGGCAACTACTCCGATTATCAACCCTGATAAAGGATTTGAAGTCATTTGAATCAGCGTTTCGGCAAAACCATGACCAAAAGATTGAAATGAATGTCCTAAAAGTTTAATAGAAAGTAGAAATAAATAGAGAATGGATATAATTAAAAATGCTTTTATAATGCCATTGATTAAGTTTTTATTTTTTTTCTGTGCCAATTGTATCTGATGTTTTATTGTTTGAATATAGGTGGAATATTACCATTTTGTCTTATTGATGAAAAGCGTTTTTAGAATTGCATTGATATTTTCGAGTTTTATCATTTTATTCAGCTAGGTAATAAATATAAATATTAGTGGAATAAAATGTAACAAAATGTAAATTATTATGTATTTAACAAGATTGCGCTTTGAGCTGCCTGCTTTATTGCCAACAAACTCGGCTAACTTGATTGGAATAAATTTGACAGGGTAAATTAATATAATTCCAAAAATATTAAAGCATAAATGAGAAAATGCAACTGTAATTGCTATAGGATTCTGAGTAGCCATTGCTGCAAGTATGGCTGTGACCGTTGTTCCAATATTAGCACCTAAAGTATAGGGAAATATTTGTGCAATGGTTACGATTCCGGCACCAGCCAACGGTATGATAATGGAAGTTGTGACAGAGCTACTTTGAACTGTTGCGGTGATTATCATACCAAAAATAAATCCGGTCAATGCATTCTTAAATATGTATTGATTAACAACTACTTCTAAGCGGGTTATTATTGATGAGCGAACTACTTTTACTAATTGTGTAAGAGAGTAAAATAATAATCCGAGTGAAAATATTACTAAAAAAATATTTGAATGAGGTAAAAATGATAATATTGATTCAATTAATTTGATCACAGGTTCTAATATAAATTTTAAAGGGTCAAATGCTTTATAACCACCAGCACCTGAAAATATAGTTTCCATCCATATAGCTGATTTTTTGATTGGATGGAGGAACATTTCAAGTGGAAAAAGTAATATTACTGCTAATAAGTTAAAGAAATCGTGAACAATACTTGCACCAAATGCACGCTTAAATTCAACAATATTTTTTATATGACCGAATGAGACCAATGTATTAGTAATAGTAGTACCAATATTGGCACCCATTATAATTGGAATGGAAGTTTCAATTGTTAAAGCGCCACCCGCAACCAAACCTACGACAAGTGAAGTGGTAACTGATGAACTCTGTATTAAACTTGTAGCGACAATACCTATTAGCAATCCTGAAAATGGATTGGATGTCATATTGATAAGCGTTTCGGCAAATCCACGCCCAAAAGACTGGAATGAAATCCCCATTAATTTAATGCTAAGCAGGAATAGATAGATTAAAACAAATATGATTATGGAGCTGAAAATTTTGTTAGGCTTAATATTATATTTTGCCACTTGTGATTCTATAATATAGGAATAATATTGACCGCAATATTAGCTTAAAGTAAGTCAAAGAAAAAGGAATTAAATGGTTCTAACCTAAATCTAACAAAAAGATTTTAGATATTAGATTACACTTTAATACTATTTAAAATCCTAATAGTTTTCTCTAGCATTTCATCATTAACATCGAGATGCGTCACCATTCTTATCAATTGATGTCCGGTTTTAATGGCAAAAATATCTTTTTCAATTAACTTTTGAAGAAAATCGTTAACATTCAAAACGTCGTTTAATTCAAATACTATTAGGTTTGTTTCAACGGGATAAACGGATTTTATATACGGCAGATTTTGTAAGGTACTTTCAATAGTCTTTGCACGTTTATGGTCATCTTTTAAACGATTGATATTATTATCGAGTGCAAATATCCCGGCTGCCGCCAAGTAACCTACTTGTCTCATTCCACCACCAAAAACTTTACGGATTCTACGCGCTTTTTTAATGAAATTGTTATTACCCAACAAGAGAGAGCCGATTGGCGCACCTAATCCTTTGGAAAGACATATCGAAATGGAATCGAATATCTTACCATAATCCCTTGGATTTTCTTTGGTTTCGGTCAAAGCATTAAATAATCTTGCGCCGTCAAGATGCAGTTTTAAATTTCTCTTATTACAAACATTAGCAATCTCTTTAATATTCTCGAAATTCCAAATGCTACCCCCACCCTTATTGCATGTATTTTCAATGCTTACTAAGGATGTAATAGGAAAATGCTCATCGTCAGGATTAATATTGTTTAAAATATCAGATGCAGTAAATCTGCCTCGATCACCATGCAATAATCGGGCTGATACGCCCGAATTGCGCGCTATTCCACCGCCTTCATAAATATAAATGTGGCTTAACCTGTCGCAAATTAACTCATCACCGGGGTTAGTGTGTGCTTTGATGGCAATTTGATTGGTCATAGTCCCAGACGGACAAAATATTGCTGATTCCATACCGAACATATTCGATATTTTTTCTTCCAACTGCTTTACAGTCGGATCATCTCCGAACACATCATCGCCTACGCGTGCGGATACCATCGCATCTAGCATGCCTTTTGAAGGTCTTGTAACCGTATCGCTTCTGAGATCAATCATTGTTACTCCAAATTATTAAAATTTCATAAATAATATAAATACTCCCGCCACGGCGATAAAGGCTCCGATAAATGCCCGCATTGATACGTGTTCTTTACCAATTAACATTGCGAAAGGTATTATTAAAATCGGGACAATAGCAGTGATTGTTGATGCCACTCCCGCTGTAATATAATGCAAAGCTAATAAAGACAATGATACACCTAAAAATGGTCCAAGAAAAGCTCCCCCAAACATAAATCCCATCGCACTTCTATTCTTTGATGCGGTAAATACATTTGGCCATGAGCGGTTAAACGATATAATTATGATAAATCCAATGGTACCGGAAATGACACGGATTTGAGTGGCGGAGAATGGGTTAAGATAACCTTCGTTAGTCATCATACCGTATTTGCTGAGAATATATCCTGTGGCCTGTCCTATCATACCTAAGAAAGCATAGATAATTCCATTTTTAGTAATTATCCTAACTTTCCGTTTTTTATTACTTGATGTAGATCTTTCCAAAATTACCCAGCTCACGCCAAGCAAAGTGAAAACCATACCTATCCATTGCGTAAGCAGATATTTTTCATTTAAAAATAGTAATCCTAATAAAGCTGAAGTTGGTGCGGCTAAGGTCATTATTAACATTGAAATTCTTGGACCAATTTCAACAAATGCTCTAAAAAGGAATAGATCGCCTATTGCAAAACCGATAATTCCTGACAGGCCCAACCAAAACCAAGCATGTGAGGAAAAATCAACAGGGAATAGTGAACCTTGTGTAAAAAATGATAAAATACAGAATAGCACGAATGCAAAAATTAGTCGAATCAGATTTACGGATAACGACCCAACTCTTTTCCCCGCAGCTTCAAAAAACTGCGATCCAATTGTCCAGCAGAGTGCGGTACCGAATGCAGCAAGTTCACCAATATAAGTTATATCCATACTTATTTAATTCTCCATTTCTTTCCATATAATAAATCATCGCACAATAGTAAAGCCCGATTAAAAATTGGCAGGAATTTTACAACTTTTCGGATCAAATTGTGGAACCAATTATTCTGATGGGAGAATGGGCACACGGACATACAAATACCACAATCTGTGCCATACTTTCGCCATAAGGAATAACAATTCTCTACATTCGTTGTCCATTTCTCAACACCCTTCACCCGAGATTTGTTACCGGTCGATAATGCTTTTGACGGACAGCTAGCCGCACATTTTTTACAAATATCGCAGAATCTATTTGCACCGACGGAAATAGGTTTATCGTAATCAAGTGGTAAATCTGTGGTTACAGCACCGATCCTCACACGGCTGCCGTATTTTTCGGCAATTAGGATATTATTCCTACCTAATTCCCCCAAACCGGCTTGAATGGCGAGCGGAGGTAAAATTACGTCATAATGAGCATCGTAATGAGCTTTGGCTTTATAACCTGATTTGATTATTATATTTTCAATATACTTCGAAATTAAGGCAGCATTATAGTATTGATTTGCTGATTCAAGGATCGCAGGTACTTGTGGTGCTGATTGCATTCGTTCAAAATCCATCTCAACTAAAAAGACTATCACATTCGAATGAGTTAGGTGAATTTTCTGTCCATAATTATCATCAAAACGTCCCCTATGACTATATACAATATTTTGTTCCAAAAGCGTGCAACCACATGCAACTGCGCCTAATTCGATGGCAATCTGTTTTAATATTTTTAAATAGGTTGTTTTACCTTTTAGTAATTTTAAATATTTTAAAATTCTTGTTTCATCGACAGATATATCTTTAATAGAATCAAATAATTGACGTGCCTGTTTTGAATAGTTGTTATCGTAATATTTACTCCCTTTTTTTAAAAAAGGAGTAAGATCGCGGATATTATCATCTTTTCTTTTTAAACCAGGATTGGCTGAGTAGTAGTGATCGTAAGGTTCAGTTTTAGGTTTGCGAGCCATTCGGGCAAACATCGTATCCCGTTCGTCGTATTGCTGATTAGGCAATGCTATGTCCACAATTTTAGATTTTTGTGTTCGTATCAAATAATCCGAATTATTATTAATCAAATATACTTATTCATATTAGTTAGACTGAAAACATAAGTTGGCTAAATTTCATCCTTAAATAATATAATTTTTTTAAAGTTTTGATGTTTTTTCGCAAAAATTAATTTTAATTGAGGAGTAATTGAGATGGAAATTTTTTTTGATTCAAATTTATTTAATTGGATAGTTTTACCGTTATTGATATTTTTAGCTCGAATATTGGATGTTTCGATCGGTACGGTTAGAATCATCTTTGTATCACGCGGGATGAAATTTTGGGCAGCGGTATTGGGTTTTTTTGAGGTACTGATCTGGATAAGCGTTATCGGTCAAGTATTACAGAATTTAACAAATCCATTGACATACATCGCTTATGCGGCGGGATTTGCTACCGGAAATTATGTGGGAATTTTACTTGAGCAAAAGGTATCCATTGGTAAAGTGATCCTACGACTGATTACAGCTACCGATATTGGACGTCTGATTAGTTTTCTAAAAACGAAAAAATTAAGATATACCATTTTGGACGGCACTGGAACCATGGGGGACGTAAAAGTGCTATTTACCGTTGTTGAACGGAAAAAACTACCATTATTAATACAAAGCGTAAATAAATATAATCCTAAAGCATTTTTTTCCATCGAGGATGTTCGACAAGTAAAAGAAGGTGATTTTCCCGAAACGCTCCAGAAAGTCAACACATCACGACCATTTTCCCGAATTAGACTTTCAACTATCATGAAAAGAAAATAGGGATAGCAAGTATGAATGAAACCATTAGATTAATAAATAATAGACGCTCGCTAAGATCTTATAGTGATAAAGTTATTTCAGATAATAATAAAAATTTGATTATCAATTCCGCAATGCGATCTCCAACAGCTGGAAATATGATGTTATATTCAATAATAGAGGTAGAAGATCAAAGCGTAAAGGATAAATTAGTAAAATCCTGTGACAATCAACCTTTTATTTCCAAAGCACCATTTGTTTTGTTATTTTTAGCTGATTACCAACGCTGGATGGATTATTTTGCTGTGTGTGATGTAGAGTCATATCGTAAAGCTGAAAATTTGCCTAATAGAACACCAAAAGAAGGTGATTTACTATTGGCTTGTTGTGATGCGCTGATAGCTGCTCAAACTGTGGTAATTGCCGCAGAATCGATTGGAATTGGTTCCTGCTATATTGGAGATATAATGGAGAACTATGAATTCCATAAAGAATTATTCGACCTGCCAAAATATACATTTCCGGTTACGATGTTGTGTTTTGGCTACGCCAAGGAAAATTATCATCCGAAGGAATTAATACCGCGATTCCCGCAACAATTTATCCATTTTAAAAACCATTATCAAAGATTGAACAAAGTTGATTTTGATGAAATGTACCAAAACCGAAAATTAAAACATTACAATGCCAATGCAGTAAATTTTGGACAACATATGTACTCAAAAAAGTTCACTGCTGATTTTACAGCAGAAATGACAAGATCGGTTAAAAAAGCAATTGAAGAATGGACATTATAGCAAATAAAATCAATGAATTAATGTGCAATTTCTAAGTATTTTGATAATATTACAATTTAATCCGTTTTAAACAAATTATACTATCTTTGTACCTCTTATTGAATCAATATAGTCCAGGATTTTATCTGATATAAAACTACCTATCATTATTGAGAAAAATATTCCTAAAATAACTGCAAAAGTATTTATGACCGATGAAATTGAAAGTGCACTATAGAACTTGTTAGATATTAATGTTCTAAAATCTTTTATTATTGTTTCACACTCTCGAGCTTTTGCTACTGTCAAGGCGGTTGCTGAAGCCAATTGAGTTTGATTAGCTCCTTCGGAACTTAATTGTACAAAATTTCCGAAGGCAGATTTGTAATCTTCTAATTTTTCGTTCAACAATATTAATTTTTTCTCAATTTTATTGTCATTAACTTTTTTTTGAAGGTTATTAGTCATAGTCAATAGTGTATCATAATTTGCCTGGTATAAAATAAGTGCCCCATCATCATTTCGACAAATATAATTTTTTTCCTGCCTGCGACATTCTAATAAATATATATTTAATTCACATGTTAGGCAATTATCTTCAAATGCATTCTGCATTTTACTTTGTTGGATAATTATTATAATTGCAACGATTGTCATTAAAAACACAATAGATAAGAATCCAGCCGATATTTTTGTTCTAATCTGCATGATTATATTCCTTTTTTATATAGCGTTTAATAATATTCGTAAGTTTTATTCCCGGTTTCTTCTCAATTTTAATTCCCGCAAGCATAAGCATTTGATCAGAATTATTGTTGAATTCTCCACAAATCAGTAAATCAATACCTTGTTCAATTAAAAATTGAGAACAAAATATTTCAGCACCACTTATTGTTCTATTATACAAATTCTTGATGAATCTGTAATTTGTTTGATCTTCTGTATTGAATATTAAAAAAAAGGCAGTATGTTTTATATCTGATGCTACCAATGATTGTAAACTATCTTTTTCAGCAGTTACTGCAATTTTCATTAGAATATCTCTAATTCAATACTACAGATATCAATGCAAAATGCATGCCGGGATTCATAAAATGCATAAAATATTGATAATACTAATTTTATAGAACTAATAATTAAGTAAAATATAGTGCAATAGTGCAAATTTGATGCACTATATTGCAATTATGCATCATATTACTAAAAAGAAGATTGGAGGATTGTTTTTGTAGAAATAATTTAGAGAATTATAAGTTATATTTTTTTATTTTTCGCCAAAGGGTGGAACGATCCATATTCAATTCTTCTGCAGCTTTACCGCGATGACCCTGGTGTTTATTTAAAACATTCTCAATAATAGATTTTTCTGCCTCTTTAATAGAAAGATTTGTACTTGATATGGAATCTTTGGATATTGAAGATTTATAACTCAAAAGTTTCAATGGTAATGAATCAATTCTAATTGTATCGGTATTACAAACTACAAATGCATGTTCCATTACATTTTCAAGTTCTCGTATATTACCGGGCCATTCATATTCCTGAAAAATTTGAAGAACGTTAGAAGAAAGAAAACGAATATTATTTTTAAATTGACGACGGAATTTTTTTAAAAAATATTCGACTAATAAAGAAATATCTTCTATTCTTTCACGTAAAGGTGGTAAATGTATATTCATCACATTAATCCGGTAATACAAATCTTCACGAAAACGATTTTCTTTTATCTCATTTTCTAAATTTTTATTGGTAGCAGTTATTATACGCGCATTCATTTTAATAGCTTTTGTTCCACCTACGCGCTCAAATTCACGATTGTCCAGAACACGTAATAGTTTTACTTGCAATTCTCGAGATATCTCTCCAATCTCATCAAGAAAAATAGTACCCGCATCCGCCATTTCAAATCTTCCGGGTTTACTCCTAATTGCACCAGTAAAAGCTCCTTTCTCATGTCCAAACAATTCACTTTCTAAAAGTGTCTCGACAAAAGCGCTACAATTAACCGTAACAAATGGTTCACTTTTTTTATCACTATGTAAATGTAACGCGCGCGCAACAAGCTCCTTGCCAGTACCGCTTTCGCCAGTGATTAGGACGGTTGTGTTGCTGTTTGCTACACTATCCATTAAGTGATAAATCTCCTGCATTCGTTTACTATGGCCAATGATATTGTCAAAATGAAATTCTTTATCTAAATGACTAGATAAATTCATTAATTCTGAAATGTCTTGGAACGAGAATACGCATCCGAAAATCTCACCTCCATTATTCACCAAACGTGCAACGCTTAAACGAATATGTACGCTGAGCCCACTTTTTTGGATGATAATTAATTCCATATTTTTAATTGGCTTATTTTTTTCGAATTGTGATTGACAAAATTCTCGGAATTGATTGTTATGATATTGCAAAATTGACCAATATTCTTGTCCTAGAGCTTCATCACGCGTATAACCCGTGATAGTTTCAGCTGCATCATTAAATGAGGTTATCTTTTTATCTAAATCAATAGTAAAAATCCCTTCATTTATATTGTTAAAAACAGAATCCATAAGATTTCGTTTAATTAATAAACTTTTACTTGTTTGATTTAGGGAGTTTTGTAGAGAAATCATTTCTTGCAAGTCGCGTAGGACTAAAATTATGCCTAAAAGCTTTGCATTTGGTTGGTTTATAGGTGTGATTGTTGCTAAAACCTCAACTTCAGAATCTAAGGCTGTAGAAAGATTTAATATAATATTTACATAGGATTCATTTGAATTAAGCGATGATATAATAAGCTTAATGTCTTGATCCGAATTGCGAAATAATATTTGAAAATCGTTATTGATTATTTCTGTGTATTTGTATCCGGTAAGGCGTTCAGCCGTATCATTAAATGCGATAATTTTCCTATTTTGGCTGATAACAATTATTGCATCTGGGGCAGCTAAATGGATATTATTTTTTGATAATTCGTGCATTATCTGTATTGATGATTTATTTTAGCAATAAAAGTTAATTAATATCTAAATATTGAAACAATCATATTGCATAAATACAACATTTGAACATGCGATTTGGTTTAAATTAATCTTCGACTATTATCCTTTCAAATGTTTCATTGGGTGTTTTTGTCGTTTTTCGCACTTTATACTCTTTAATTATAAAGTAATATAAAAATACACCAATTGAATACATCACAGCAGTGAGAAAGAAAATTTTATAATATTGGAAATTCAATCCTCGTAGATACTGGAATATTTTTGCACTGATAAACCATGATGCACTCCATATACTTGAATTTACTGCACTGATCAATTCCTGATTTTTCTCACCTACATATTTCATCATTAATTCGCTCGTTATCGGTGAAGATATTTGCATTAATGGTTGTCGAAATATATAAGCAATAATTGCTATAAATATTACTCCATTTATTGCTGAAAATAGTTCTGTAAAGACTAGAACAACTAATAAAACAATCGCAATTGATTGCGTAGTAATAATAGAAAAATAATATCCATATTTTCTTTTCATCGTTGGAGCAAGTAGTAGGGCAATAAAACCCATCGTGGATGCTACACTACCAAGAATTCCAAATTGAGCAGAATCCAGATTAAACACAGAATAAAAGAATAGGTTAATGAATGGAATTGTTAATCCGGCGCCCACCGCGATTAATAAAGTTGGAATTAAGGCTTTGAATATTAAAAACCAATCATAATCTAAAAGTAATGTAGCGAAATTATTACTGAATTCTGCTGAAGAAGAACGAGGTTTACTTTCTTGCATTCTGCCGATTAGAAAAATTGCCGACAAACTGATTATTATAAATAATAGAATGATATGATATTCATCCCAAGGAAATTGGATAGCAAATAATGAAAATTGTTTGAATTCAGTAAGTATCCCAATACTGATACCGGTAACAATGATTGACAACGACCAAACTGAAAAATTAAGGGTTATTGCTTCTGAAAGAACAGACTTGGGCGTTGTCCTCATGATGTATGGAAGCGAGCATACTTGTAGAAGCATTAGTCCCATCCCCCATGTTAAAAAGCTGAGTTTTATGGCCAAAGGATTTCCTATTCTAACTGATTCTATCATTAAAAATGCAGCAAAGGGAATCAGCAGAGAAGCAGTGATGAAAAATGGTTTAAGTGCTTTACCTTTGATGAATATCCCAAATGGAAAAGCAAAGACCAAAACTCCTAAAAATCTATATGAAGTGAAACTACCGATCTGGTCATCAGCAAATCCCATTTTTCTCAAATAAATATTTAAAATAAGGATAAATGAACCATTCACCAAGTTTAATAGAAAAATTCCGCCAATTAAACGGAGTGTGGAGGGAGGTATCTCTCTATACCTGTTTAATAATTTCTTAATTGAATTGAACATTTAATAGAAACTTGGTTTGTATCTAATATAAAAATTACAATTATTATTAATTTATAAATGAACTTTTATAGTATGTGTAGATTTTGATTAATGAAAAGCTTAATATTTTAGAAATTTAGTAATATTAAAAGGAATAACTGGAATGTTTAGAATAATAGCAATTTTTACTTTATTAATAGGAATTACTATGGGAATAAATGCTGCATTAAAAGTTGGTGATAAAGCACCTGATTTTACCTTACTGGATCAAGATTCAACTGAGCATACATTGTCGGATTATTTTGGTCAGAAAATTGTAGTGTACTTTTATCCTAAAGACGATACTCCTGGGTGCACAAAAGAAGCATGTTCGATCCGTGATAACATTGCACTATTTGAGGAAAATGAGATAAAGGTTTTTGGTATAAGTTATGATTCACCCAAAAGTCATAAAAAGTTCGCTGAGAAATATAACTTACCTTTCACGTTGCTTAGTGATATTAAAAAGTCAGTTGCAAAATTATATGATTCAAATGGATTATTTATGGCGAAAAGAAACACATTTCTTATCGATACAGAGGGCAAAATCTTTAAAATTTACAAAAATGTTGATGTAACAACACATACACAGAACATTTTAAGAGATTTTTCTGAGCAAGACTCGGTAAAGGGATAAAATATAATGAAAAAATATTTAATAATTATCTCAGTATGTATTGCAGGTGCATTTGCCCAAAACATATCTAATGATAAAATTTCGTATGGTATGATGTTTATGGGTGGTGGACGCTATGATGATCTCAGAATGTGTGTTGGAAGTGCAGCAGGAGTTAAGGGTGGACCAATAGCTGATTTAATGTTTGTAACTAGATATCAAAAAGATCCGAGCAGTGCGGTTTCCATCAATATTCCGGTTATGCGACCCATATTATTTGGTAAGGCATTTAAGATGTTGCAATTTGAACCTGAAGTTAATTGGGAAACACATCGAACTTTAAATTCCGGAAAGAGAATATTCATGGGCCCGGGAGTGGGACTGAGTTTCCACTATGGACCTGATTATGAGTCTGATTTGGATAATAGAGGAGATAGTTTTTTTGCAATAGGACCAATGTTAAATTATTCAGTTGGATTATCATTTAATAAAGACCAGACAAGAAATCTTGCATTAAAGATGTTTTATATACCATTATTTGGTAAAGATTATAAGGATGGCACAGTACTGGGTGGTACTATCCAATATTATTTTATCATTATTAAGTAGTATTGTCGGAAGTAAATATTAATTTATGTACACTAAAATATTATTAAATACTTCCTCATATTATTGAGATTAAATTTTCTTTTTATAATAAATCCGAAATATTGAAAGAGTAGTTTTAACAAATAATAACAGGACTGACCGAAGATAAAATTAAAGAGGAAGGGTTTGACTATAAGATTAGTGAATTTCCTCTATCTGCAAATGGCAAAGCGATGATTGAAGGTCAACGTGATGGAATAGTAAGGCTGCTTTCCGATAAAAAATACGGTGAAGTTCTCGGCGCTCAAATTATTGCAAACAATGCTACTGATTTAATTGCAGAAGCAGGTGTGCTAATGCAACTTGAAGGTACCGTTTACGATGTTGCCAAGACCATTCATGCCCATCCAACCATCTCAGAAATCTATATGGAATCAGGATTTGACGCCTTTGATAAACCAATTCATAAATAATCCATGACAGCAATAAAGGTAAAAAAATATAATTTACCTGATTCACATTTATTTGAAAATACAGTAGTTACTCAAAGGGTTAAAGTTTGGATTCCAGATGAAACTTGTATAGTATTGGGTAGAAGTAATAGTCCCAACGATTCTCTGATTGTTGATAAGGTCATCGAAGATAATATCCCGGTTTATAAACGTCCATCCGGTGGAGAGACCGTATTATTATCAGATAAAATGGTTGTTGTATCTATTTCTGTCAAGCAGTCTGATTTAAAAAGTGGAAAAACTTATTTTAAAAACTATAATACCAAGATCATTTCGGTTTTAAAAAGGCAGGGAATTATTGGTTTAAAACAACAAGGGATTTCCGATGTTGCTATTCACGATATGAAAATTTTGGGTTCTGCTGTTTATCAGAACAAAAATGTAGTATTTTACCATGCGGTTATAAATGTTAGTGAATCAATACCACTTATTGATAAATATTTGAAACATCCTAAGCGTGAACCGGAGTATAGACTAAACAGAAAACATATAGATTTTATTTCTTCAATCACTGCAGAGAATTATAATGTAGATATATTAGATTTAAAAAATTTGATAGAAAAGGAATTCAAATTTATAAATAGTACTCCATCCTCTTAAATTATTTTGCTAATTTTACTGGTATCTAAATAGTTATTAACCATTTTTCCGGAAGTCAGATGAAACAATCACTCAGCTATCAGGACATATCACTAGTTCCTCGAAACTTATCACAGGTTAAGAGCAGACAAGAAATTGATCTTTCACTTAATTTAAAATCAAAGGGTATTAATTATAATCTAAGATTGCCTGTTTTTCCGGCACCGATGGATACAGTTTGCAGTTTGGAGATGTGTCAGATTTTATCGAGTAACGGGATGCTTGGAATGATTCATCGGTTTCAACCGTTGGAGAAACGAAAAAGTGATTATAAATCTTTAAAAGATAGTGGATTAGATGCCGTAATTGCTGTTGGATTAGATGAAATAGATATAATCAATGAATTTTATGAGATGGGCACTCGAGCCTTTATCATTGATGTGGCTAATGGTTTTAATTCTGCAGTTGAACCGATTATCAGACAAATTCGTGATTTAAAAAATACATATATTATCTGCGGCAATATTGATTCCGAAGAAGGGTTCAGATATTTATCAGATTTAGGTGTTGCTGCAATCCGAGTCGGAATTGGTTCCGGTTCCATGTGCACAACGTCAATTATGACAGGTGTGGGACAGGGGATAGTATCATCGATTCAAGAATGCTATAACATAAAAGAAAAAATTGGTAGTAAATCATTAATTATTGCTGATGGTGGAATTAGTGTTGTAGGTGATATCGCCAAAGCGCTGACTGTCGGCGCCGATGCGGTCATGGTTGGCAGGATGTTAGCAGGTACTAAGGAAGCTGAAGGAAATATCCTTAAATATAATGGAAAACTTTACAAAGCATATCGTGGGTCAGCTTCATACGCTGTTCAGCAGAAAAGAGGAAAAAATCCTTATTACGTAGAAGGTGATGAGACTATTGTGGAATACAAAGGCGGTGTGCAAAATATTCTTGACCAGATAGATGCAGGTTTACGTAGTTCAATGAGCTATATGGCTTCAAGTAATTTGGATCAATTAAAGAAAAACGGATCTTACGTAATAAAACACAACAAAGATTAAAAATTTACTCGCTACTAATTTTTATTAATTACTAAACGAAGCGTTTTATTTTAACTTCTCATTTTCTTTAATCATTCGTTCTTGTAATTGCAGGACATCTAATTCATATTGTTTCTGTTCGTTTATATCTGAATTAGTCGCAATAAAACGTAACGGCTTTTTACTGTCATCAAATTCAACGATCTTACCGCGAGTATATATCCAATTCCAATCCCCATAGGCCGATTTCATTCTGTATTCAACCCTAACCATATTGGTCTTGCCGTCAATATGTTTTTCAAGTTCATAAATGACATTTACGCTATCGTCAGGATGAATCTTTTTTTGCCATTCATTATAGAACATACGCATTTCCTTAGGTTCAAAACCGAGCATTCCTTGCACAGGAGGACTAAAATACATCTCATTGGTCTGAACATTCCAATCCCACAAATTCTCCTCTTCTCCCTGTAGTGATAATTTTAATCGGTTTTCCGATAACATCAGCTCTTGTTCAAGAGTTTTACGATCGGAAATATTTCGTACGATTCCGATAGTATTCCAATTATCGTCAATGCGTACATCGGATATCGATAATTCAGCAGGAAATTGCGTTCCATCTTTTCGAATAGCAGTTATATTTAATATATTGCCGTGAATATTGTCCTGTTTGACCCTGTTAGGTTGGTAAATTTCTGTAAATTTATTAATCTGATCCTTTGGTATAATAACATCAATTAGATCTGATCCAATAACTTCTTCAGACAAAAAACCAAATGATCGCTCAGCGGCAGTGTTCCAAAATATTATTCTACCAAGGTTGTTGAGAATGATTATTGCATCAAAAGTATTTTCTTTGATAATCTGCAAAGCAAGTGAGGTTTCTTTAAATTGAGAATCTTTTTTAATAACTTCTGATTTTAAACTAATACTCAGGTCATTTAAATGTTCTTTTTCCTCGGTTAACTTTTGTTTTATTCTATATAAATGTATTGTATAAATGCCGACTATAATTAGCAATGTGAATGCAAAAATAGTTAAACCGATTGCTTCAAACCACGGAAGTTTACCTGATGAATATTGGGTATGCTGACCAAATAAAATAGTATTAATAGCAAATAAGTTCACGATGATTTTGATTGATTTATATCTCATTTTCCCTAAATTATTTTAACTGCCTAATTTAAAGAGTAATATTCATTGTAAAAATACTTAATGGAATGCCGGGAACAAAAAATTTTACGATCATTATGAGTAGCAGGAGACATACCAAACCAGTGTAAGGTTATGCTACTCATTCGCCGCTAATGATCAAAATAGCTCCCGACATTAATTTTATGCAAAAAATTTAACTGTTATTTATTATAGAAATATTGAATGTATGTCTCAGCAAGTTAGCAGAGCACTATCAATTGTCACAATTAGGATATTCCCTATATTACATAAGGGAAAGCCCTACTAAGTTTATATCGCTTTGGTAAAATACTAAGGATTGTCTATTTGAATATAATTCAAATATAGCTGAATACTTTTAAAATGTATAATTTTTGTGGGGTGCTAAATATGAATTAATCGATTAATAAAATTAATCCCCAATCAATTCTTTTATTCTATTTAGTAGATCAACACTACTGAATGGTTTTGCAAAAAATCCATCTGCCCCTAATTCTTCAACTTGCTTTTTAACTTCCTCTCCGGGATAAGCAGTGATAAATATTATCGGTATATTAGATGTAAAAACAGAAGATTTTAAGGTTTCAAACGCATGCAACCCTCCTCCGGCCGGCATTTTCATATCCAATAGTATTAGATCCGGTTTTACTTCTCGCGTCATTTTAATACATTGGTAGCTGTCATTTGCTGCATATGTCTCATAACCGTTTGCTTTTAGCCTTTGACTTAACAGATGTACAATTTGCGGTTCATCATCAACTACTAATATTTTCTTTTTCATGCTTCACCGCCTTTATTTATGATTATTTCTTATTAATAATGTTTTATATGCTGATTGTAACAGCTTATTTGCATCTTGTGCATCATTTGGGTAGATCGAATATCCGTAAGACATTTCGATATCCAATTCTTCGCTGAAATTCGATACAAAATCAGACAATATTACTTCCAATTTTGTAACTATTGCGGAGATATTTTTCTTTGTAATATCTGAAAATAGTATTACTTCGTTCCTTCCCTTAATAAAAGAGAATTCACCCGGAGCGATGACATCTTGAAATACTTCAAGAATTTTATGAGTTGTTTCCTTGGCTCTCTCAGTGCCGAATTTTGTTTCGATCTCTTCAAAATTATCTAACCTTATAATCAGTAAAGACAACTTAATATGTTTCTTGGTGGCTTCAGCAATCCCTCGGTCAATATTCTCGAACAATATTTCATCGGCCGTATAAATCGGTATCGTAAAATGGAATTGGGAGCCCTCATTTAGTTTACTGTCAACCCAAATTTGTCCATTATGCAACTCGATGATTCCCTTGCTAATTGATAATCCCAAACCGGTACCTTTTTCAGCAGCACTAACAACTTTTCCAACTTGGTGGAATCTATCAAATACTGTGGCGAGATCTTTATGTGCAATACCTCTGCCGGTATCGATAACCGTACACTCAACTGTATTCTCAGATTTGACAATAGAGACTTCGATTTTACCCTTATCGGTAAATTTTATAGAGTTGCCTATTAAATTCATAAAAACTTGAATGATCCTGTCGTGGTCGATGTATACTTCAATTTCTTCTGTAGAGGTTTTGAATTCCAATTTTATATTTTTATTTGCAGCTTTAGTATTGAATGACGCTAACACATTTTTTGCCAATTTCACGATATCAATCATATCTCTATTAAGCGATATTTTTTGACCTTCAATCTTCGAAATGTCCAGAAGATTGTTAATTATACGCGATAGTCGATTAGCATCTTCAATGCATGGAACAAGTACATCCTTTTGACCTTCAGTTGTTTCTCCGTAGATACCATCCAACACCTGAGCTATAGATTCTTTTATGATTGTTAGCGGTGTTCTCAACTCGTGTGATACCGATGAAATAAATTCGGTTTTCATAATATCAATTTGTTTTTCTTCTGAAATATCACGACCTATAATAGTTGCTCCGACAACATTGCCATTTGATCGGATGGGACCAATATTATTTCTATACCATGTGACCCGATCATCATTGCTTAAGCCAAGATTTTCATAATTAAAACTTTTTCCGGTGGCATAAACTTTTCTAATCGCATCCTTGGCTTTTGCATGAAATTCTGAGGGCATTAGATCATATATCGTTTTTCCAATTAATTCTTCGGGAGTGTAACCAGAATAACTATAATTTATGTAAGTGATATGTCCTTTTTGATCGACCCTCATAATAATATCGGGACTATTATTTACGATTGATCTATATTTTTCTTCATTATCAATTAGTTTATTTCTTAAAGTTACTCTTTCGGTAATGTCTTCGATGATACCGTCATAATGAATAATTTTACCATTCTTATCTTTAACCGCGATTGCAGTATCAGAACAAATTATTGGTGTACCGTCTTTCTTGACAAACTTCAGTTCCTCATTTTTAATAAATCCATAGGACAATAACTTTTTACTTACTTTTTTTCTGTCTAAAGGATTTTGATAAAACGAAGCTACTTCCACATCCAGCAAAGATTTTTTATCCTTAAAACCAAAAATATCTAAAAATGCTTGGTTGACCTCAATAAATTCCCCTTTACTGCCCGCAGTAACACGATAAATACCTACGCTTAGGTTTTCTGTTAGGGTACGGTATTTTTCTTCACTGATACGTACTTCATCTTCTGCTAATTGGCGTTCTTTGATTTCACTCAGTAAGTTTTCATAAACTCGAGCATTTTTAATTGCTGTCGATGCATAAGCCGCGAATGTGTTCACCGTAACAAGATCGTCATTAGCAAAAGAAGGAGTACGACGATAAATATTTAGCGTTCCAATGACTTTGTTTTCGATTATAAAAGGAGATATAATTATATGTTCATCATCTGTTTCGGGTGTGCCCGGAACGTGGAAACTACCTTTCTCTTTCGAAGAATGATTGAAAATCATTTCCTCTTTAGACTTTATAACTTTTCCTGTCAGGCTATTATTAATATTTATTTTTGTGGACATGATTAATTTGTCATAACCAGGATTATTGCTATGTGCAGGCTTGATCGTAAATCCGTCTTTATCCAACGTATAAATAGTTGCACCATGGGCATTTAATAAAGTTCGGGCCTGTTTACATATTTGATCGAAAACAACTTTAAGATCTAATGACTTTGTTAAATGTCGTGCTGTCTCAAGTAATTTATCCCGTAATTCTTCTCCCTTTTTTCTGCCTGTAATGTCCCTGACTGTAGCTTGCAAAAAGGTTTCATCTTTTAGCTCCACTCGAGTCAATAATACAGTTGCTGGAAAAGAATCACCGTTAATCCTTTTATGAGTCCATTCAAAAAAGTTTGAACCTTCAGCCATTGCCTTTTCGATCATTATTTTTGCTTTTGCTGCAGATGATTTACCGTCAGGTTGTTTTTCGGGAGAAATGTCCCAGGGGCCATAGGTTAAAAAATCCTCAACGCTATTAACATTAAACATTTTAGCAATAGCTGAATTCCCTGATGTAAATTTCCATGTTGGAGGACTAAGCGTCATGATTGCATCTTTAGATGAATCAAATAATTTATGATATCTTTCTTCACTCGCTTTTAACCCAATCTCGGCTTTAACGCGTTCAGTTATATCATCAATAATACCATCATAATATTTAACAGCACCATTGGCATCTTTGACAGCAGAAGCGGAAATTGAACAAATAATTGTTGTACCATCTTTCTTCTTTAGTTGGACTTCTTCATCTTTCAAAAATCCCTGAGATTTAATCTTATCGCTGACCTTTTTTCTTTCATTGGGATTGGTATATAGATCCGAAACATGCAAATCAAGTATCGATGATTTGTTTTTATATCCAAAAATATTTAAAAATGCTGGATTGACTTCGATAAATTTGCCTTTTGCACCAGGGGTGTTGCGGTATACGCCAACATTTATATTTTCTGTTAGTGATCTATACTTTTTTT
>RRYU01013925.1_pt2 | contig 25646 bp, 19 predicted proteins | sample 2162651 | NCBI WGS metagenome assembly RRYU01 (sample SAMN10267283, study PRJNA491782) | microbial mat metagenome | isolation source: biomat in the production well | place: Japan: Minami-Kanto gas field, natural gas well KTG3 | collected 2017-06 | reverse complement strand
TGAAATACCAATACGTCTGTGTTGTTGGCATTTGAAGCTTCCTCTCGACCCAGTGCATATACATAGATGTCGAAAGCCTGAAAGGGGATGTAATTTTGATCATCAACCAAACCATTGGCAACTAACACATATTTCTCACCACCTGCCAAAGTATAATTCTGTGACCAGATCGGATTATCCGGGCTGGTGCTTCCGGGGGCCTGGATCGCAATGGTGAATTCCTCACCGGCAGGTGCATCTATGAATGGGCTTGCCGTGCGGAAAGCAAAATCAGCTAAAAGCTTGGTATCGTTAAGCCAAACATCTACTGAGGCTGCTGCTGCATCTGCTGCGTTGTGGATCACCTGCACGCGGGCTGTGTTTAAGTCAACCACAGGCAAAGCTATAAGTTCACCTCCTGATGGCAGGGCTACATACAACCCAAAAGCAGGGCCAGCGTTATTCACATCTGGGTTAAGAAATCCACTGGCCAAAACAACCAAGGCAACACCATCTAATTCCAATGTTGAAAGTGGAGCAGCATAGGATGCCACAGTTACACTACCAGTTTCATCACGGACATCAAGGGTATAATCATTAGTAGGTAACTCCAGGTAACCAGCAAAATCGCCATACCCAAGATCATCAATGATGGTTCCTGCACCAACTCCAACTTCTACCACGTCAACGATCGGGGCATCTGTTGCGCCATGAAAGACCAAAACATCTGTATTGCTTGATGAAGTGGCTTCTTCACGCCCCATATCGTACACATAGATGTCAAACCCTTGAAAGGGAACATAGTTTTCTTCATCAACCAGGCCATTGGCTACAAGCACATAAGTTTCATCTTCTGCCAAGGTATAATTTTGTGACCAGATTGGATTTTCTGGACTTGTGCTGCCTGGTAGCTGAATGGAAATGGTAAATTCTACACCTGCAGGTGCATCAATGAACGGAGAGGCCGTGCGAAAGGCAAAGTCCTCAAGTAATTTGGTATCATCCAGCCAAACATCAACTGTTTCGGCAGCAGCATCGGCAGCATTATGGATCACCTGCACACGGGCTGTTCCTTGTTGATTGACCAGTGGCAGTGGGATTAAATCGCCACCATCAGCAAGCGCCACAAACAGTCCAAAAGCCTCACCATTGTTATTGTTAGACGGGTTCAGGAAACCTGAAGCTAATACTACTATTGCAGAATCTTGCAGTCCAAGAGTTTCTAACGGAGCAGCATAAGCAGCTAAAGTAATAGTGCCGGTTTCATCGCGGACTTCAAGAACATAATCCAAGGTACTTAGTTCAAGATATCCTGCAACATTACCATACCCCAGATCGTTAATAATCTGACCAGCACCAATACCAGTTTCATAAATATCGACAGTGGGTGCATCCGTTGAGCCATGCACGACCAGAATATCAGTGTTTCCTGACTGGGAGGCTTCCTCGCGGCCAATAGGATAAACACTTAGGTTAAAATTTGGTGAAGGGGTGTAACCAGATGCGCTGGTAATGCCGTTGGCAACAATAACATAGGTTTGATCCTCAGTTAGCACAGCTTGTTTTATGCTGAATGACTGAGTCCAACTGGTACTGTTTGGTGGAGCAATGCCAATATTGAGAAGCACACCGGCAGGCGCATCTATAAAAGGAGTAGCTGTTCTGAAGGCAAAGTTCTCTAACAACTTTGTTTCGTTCAACCATACATCAACCACCTCTGCGGCGGCATCGGCTGAATTGTGGATTACTTGCACCCTTGCTTGCGCCATCAGTGCATTTGACCCCGCAAAGAGTAAGGCCATAAGGATTAAACTGTAAATTTTTAGAGTTTTCATTTTGATAATTTTAGATTAGAAATTTGTAAAAAATAATTATTAATGTTCTGATTTTTGATAGTTTCTTCGTGGTAGGGCCATACTTAATTGACTTTACCCTATGCCGATGAAGTATTTAAGATCAATTTAACAAATTTTCATATTGTCTAACATTTTTGTTATATATTTAAACAATATATTATTTGATAAATTTTTTTTAATTTGGATTGTATTCACTAAGACTTTGCATCAGTTTTTTTCGGCTGTAAAAAATTCTGCTTTTAACCGTACCGATGGTCAGATTCAAATCATCAGCAATTTCTTTGTACTTGAAACCTTCATTATACAAATCAAATGCTTTTCGAAAATCGCTATCCAGTTTATCAATTCCCATTTGAATCTCCTTACTGCTAAGAATTACCTCAGGGTTGGTATTACGATCTTCGGCGCCACTATTTAAGAAATAAAGGTTATCTGTCTGATCAACAATTGTTTTAGCTTTTTTATTCCTGCGGTAATTATTGATAAAAATATTTTTCATTATGGTGTACACCCAAGCCTTAAAGTTGTTTTGGTTGGTATATTTATCCCTGTATGTCAACGCCTTGAGATATGTTTCCTGAAGAAGATCATTTGCATCTTCATCATTCCGGGTTAATTGTTTAGCAAAAACAAGTAGATAACTTTGAAGACTTGTTAAACTGTAGTTGAATTCAATTGCGGTCATGGTTTTTTTATTTTTGTTTAATATATTTTATGCAAAGTTAAACAGAATAACTAATTTGTCAAGCCTTTTGTTCAAATAATTAAACAAAGATATTTTTTGCACTATCTATATATCTGTATACATGTATGTTACGATATATTAACAAATTGTTAAATAAACTAAATGTAATGTGGAACTTAGAACAAGAAAGGGAAAAACAAAACTGCAGTTCAGGACTTGGATAACAATAAGCCGGAGAAAAACACCACGAATTTCCGTGGAACAAACCGCAGGGATAGAACAATCATTTTATTAATCCATCCATGAACGGCCACTGCTTTTCCCTTTATCATTGCCTTGTGTGCATAACTGGCTACTTCCCGGGCATTGGAAACAGGTAATATTCTGAAAAGATTACTCCCCTCCAGGTCTGCATTTTTTTGGAATTCACTATTTGTAGGTCCGGGACATAATGCTGTTACGGAAACGCCCTTTGCGAAAAATTCTTTATTTAACGCTTCAGAAAAATGTAGGATATAAGCCTTACTTGCAAAATAGACTGACATTGACGGACCAGGCTGAAAAGCTGCAGTGGAAGTCACATTAAGTATTCGACCACAACCCCTTTCGATCATATCTTTTCCGAATAGCTTGCACAAATGAGTCAAAGTTGTGATATGCAGGTTGATCATTTTCTCTTCACGTTGCCATTCAGTCTCCATAAATAATCCATGGTAGCCAAAACCGGCATTATTAACCAGGTAATCAACAACCACATGATCCTTTTTGAGTTGGTTATAAAGTTCCTGTGCTGAATCTGGTTCAGACAGGTCCATTTTTATCACCATGACTGAAATGGCATATGAAAGTTCCAGGTGGGATTTTATATCATTCATCTTTAAGTGATTGCGAGAAACCAATACCAGGTTATCACCTTTCTGTGCATGGATCATTGCAAGTTGGTATCCTATTCCGCTTGAAGCTCCTGTTATGAGTGCTGTTTTTCGCATGGAGATGTTTTGGGTTAAATAAGGTTGGCTAAGTTGGTGTAAGTTTAAGAAATAATATGATTGTATTGGGCTAAGCCTGGGTGGATGATATCGTCATCTGATAATTATTTCATCAATAAAAATCCATGCCTGCCCACCTGCTCCCAGATGCCAATCGGGAATGGTACCAAAACTGGTGGCCATCACTTTTACATACCGAGCTTTTTCTTTCAATTCAGTCCCCAAGTCAAGTTGGATCACTTCGTAATTATCCACAGGCACCGGGTTTTGGATCCGGGCTACCTGGTGGTAATAGATCCCATCATTAGAGACCGAAAATATAACATCAACAGGCATCCATATCCAGGATCGTATTTCCTGAAGAAAGCCGGCAGCAAGGTAGTTGATCTGTTTAACTGTGCCAAGATCAACAATTGCTTCAAAATCAACACCCTGATACCCCTGCCAGTTCCCAAGTCGAAAATTATCCATTCCTCGCAATCCATCAATCAAGGCTTCGGGGCCACCAGCATGGTAGGAAGGATTTAGTGGTGGTTTAATGGTAATGCTGCGGTCAAGATCAATCTTTATAAATTGTGCTTCAACCGTATTGCTGAAACCATAATCTTCATGCCATGACCTGGCCATCAGTGTGGTAGCATCGGATAGATAAACTGGTTCCGTATAAATATTTGAACCCAGATAAGGGACAGAACCATCAAGTGTATAATAAATACTGCTGCCATGCATGATGGATTTTAATTTTACTTCCATTTGCTCCTTAATCCTCACATCCTCAGATTCAACGACCGGAACAGGTACTATCAACTCCTTATTAATATGGGTTTGTGGCGCATGACCTACTCCTGTTCCCCAATTCGAATTCGGTTTGTTGCCCATTTCAAAGTGCAAATGGCCACCACTTATAATGTCTGCATGAGTCAAGTATGACTTACTATAGTGTTCTCCATTAAGTTTAGCAGTTTGAATGTAATAATTATCCTCTGACAAGTTACTGGCAGTAATCTTAAATATATTTCCATTTTCAAGAAAAATATCCATTTCAGGAAACCAAGGTGTACCGATAGCATATTCGGGCAGGCCTGGACTTACCGGATAAAATCCCATGGCACTCATGATAAGCCAGGCTGACATCTGTCCGCAATCTTCGTTACCACTTAGTCCATCTGGTTTATCCGAGTACTGTTTGTCCATGATCTGCCGGACGCGCTCCTGTGTTTTCCAAGGTTGATCCACATAATTATACAGATAAGCCATATGATGGCTGGGTTCATTACCATGCGCGTACTGCCCGATTAGGCCAGAAATATCCTTCATGTCTCTTCCACTTATAGGGGCTTCCGTATGAAAAAGCTCATCTATTTTCAATGCAAGGTTTTCCTTTCCGCCATGGAGTTCAATGAATCCTGTAATGTCCTGGGGCACGTAAAAACTATATTGCCATGCATTTGCTTCTGTAAAGTGCCAATCGATAATGGTCGGATCAAAAGGGGTGAGCCAATTACCATTTAAACGTGGCCGCATAAATCCTGTCTGTGGATCGAAAATATGTTTGTAGCCCTGTGCCCTTTTTAGGTACTCAATATAGACATCATTCATTCCCAAGTCGTTAGCCATTAATGCAATACACCAGTCGTTGTAAGCATATTCCAGTGTTTTTGAAATTGATTCGTGCTCTTTATCCCCAGGAATATAGCCAAACTTCTGATAATAGTCCAATCCAAAATGATTACGGGTCGCACTGTGTATCATTGCGTTAAGTGCGTACACTCCATCATAATCGCGCAAGCCTTTCATCCAGGCATCTGCAATTACAGAGATGCCGTGGTTGCCTATCATACAATAGGTTTCATTGGCAGCCAGTTCCCATATGGGTAATAATCCACCTTTATCATACATGTCAAGCATAGTCCGGATAAAATCCATACTGCGTTCTTGTTCAATAATCGTCATGAGTGGGTGCCATGCCCTGTAAGTATCCCAAAGTGAGAAAACCGTATAATAGTTATAATCAGTTGTTATATGAATGCGATGATCCATACCACGATAACGGCCGTCAATATCAATGAATGTATTGGGCTGCAACATGGCATGGTATAAAGCCGTGTAGAAGACCCTCTTTTGCTCGGTTGTTCCACCATGAACAGCAATTTTGCTGACAGCTTCATTCCATCCTATAAATGCGTGATATCTTGAACTATCAAAATCCCAGCCACCTATCTCAGATTGCAAATTCCTGTGGGCGCCATCAACATCCACTGCAGATAACCCAACCTTGACCTCAATGATTTCATCAGAAGCAGTTGAAAACCCAACATAAGCTTTAATATTATTGCCATGTGCACTTAATAAGCCTTCAGACAATTCATTGTTCAACTCAATTCCAAAATTATCAAATGGCTTAGAAAATTGCATATGAAAGAACCAAACCATATCATTGGCCCAATTACTTGACCTTCGCATTCCTCTTATTTCGGTATCACTTACAAATTCTATCCAACTCTCCACAACATGATCGCGATGCTTCAAATCGATGATGATATTTGCCTCATCGCTTTCGGGAAATGTATACCGGTGATATCCTACTCGTGTGCTGGTGGTCATTTCAGCCAGAACCGAAGGTTTATCCAGAAAAACACGATAATAGCCGGCTTCAGCATATTCATTTTCTTTTCTGAAAGGTGAACGATACTCCAATTGACTAAATACGGGTTCCCCAACAAAAGGCATTAAAAGAATATCACCATAATCACTTACTCCGGTGCCACTCAGAGCAGTATGTGCAAATCCATAAATAATACTATCGGTGTAATGATAACCTGAGCATCCATCCCATCCGTCCAGCCTTGTTTGAGGACTCAGCTGTACCATGCCAAATGGTGTTGTGGCACCGGGATAGGTGTGTCCATGCCCGTCAGTTCCGATAAAAGGGTCAATATATTGTACAGGTAAAAAAGTCTGAGGAGGCTTATTGCAGGAAATGATTAAAAATGAGATGATAATAAACAAATAGCTGAAGCTTGGTTTGATTTTCATGATGTCAATTTTGGTTTTTAGGCTCGAAACAAGCAAATTTATAAATTATGCCTGAGTGATCAGCCCATAAAACCGTGTTTACATCAGTTATTTCTAATTGGTAAGCGGCTAATGAATATGCGTCAGATGAGATCCCGGGTTAGATGATCAGCTCGCATATAACCTTAGTGCTTTGGTAAAATCATTCGCTGTCTTGATCAAATGCAGGTTATCAGCCAATTCAAAATCAATGTTTCCCGCCTGCATGCCAGCAACAAGCAAATGTTTGTTTGAATAATGATTGGTAAGTTCACTGATGTAATCATTCAGCTCGGTTTGGTTTATGGCTGAAACAAAAAAGGTTGCCAGAAGGTCAGGTTCCACCGTTTGCGAAACCGAAAAAAGGTCATTCATAGGTACATTCTGACCAAGATAGATCACCTTTAAACCATGTTTCTTTGCAATATAATAATAGGTCAGTAACCCGATCTCATGTAGTTCCCATTCAGGTAGGAATAGGATAATACGTTTTGCTGTATCCGTCATTACGGCAGGCAGGCTGTCAATCGCAACACAGATTTTCATACGAATCAGGTTTGAGATAAAATGCTCCTGGGCTGGATTGATCGTGCCGGTTTGCCAGAGCACCCCAATCTTTTCAAAAAATGGATAAACCAAATGATACAATGTTTCTTCAAATCCAATTTTAATGATGGAATGGTTCAATATCTTTTCGAATCGCTCTTCATTCAATTCAATCATAGCAACCACCAAGCTCTCAATCTGACTCAGATAATCCGAGTCAGACCGGACTACCTCAATGATCTTCTGGTTTAGCTGTTGCTGGCTTAATCTGGCAATGTGTGATATTTTTATACCATGCCGGTTGAGTATTGAGACATTTAGCAATTTTTTAAGGTCTTCATCGCTATACCAACGAATGTTGGATTCGGTCCGACAGGGATCTACAATTTCATAACGTTTTTCCCATATCCTGATGGTATGTGCCTTAATACCGGTAAGGCGCTCCAGATCTTTTATTGAGTAAGTTGACATTTTTGCTATTAAAGTTTCATAGAAGTTAACAACTCTATGACTGAAATGTTTTAAGCTGATCGGGTCTTGTCAAATTTCGATCGAAAATAGTACTTTCGTACAAAATTAAACTTTTGTGCTTCATATCCCACAATCGGTTGTACTGATAGGTACCGGCAAACTTGCCGGCCACCTTGCCTGTTCATTCAAACAGGCCGGCATTAATATTGTCCAGGTTTATGGCAGAAACAATGAAAACGCCAAGAAAACAGCCAGGCAGACAGGAGCAGATTTCACCAGCGACAGGTTTTCCATTTACAAAGGAGCCGAGTTGTATCTGTTGGCAGTTTCTGATGGTGCCATTGAGGAGGTTGTTTCCTGGTTGCCAGGCACAAAGAACATTGTAGCTCATACTTCGGGACTGGTACATATGGAGGTATTGGTATCAAAATTTGAAAACTGTGGTGTGTTATATCCACTTCAAACATTTACTGAAGGTCGCAATCTTGATTACAAATCCATTCCTTTTTTAATAGAAGGCAGCAACCAACACACCGAAACTGCCTTAATTAAATTGGCAGAGATGATTAGTTCACAAGTGATAAAAGCTGATAGCCAGTATAGAAGCAGGATTCATCTGGCTGCAGTATATGCTTGTAATTTCACAAATTATTTATATAGTGTCGCACAAGAAATCATGGAGGAATCTGGTTTATCCTTTGATATCCTTAAACCACTTATAATTGAAACAGCATCAAAAGCAACAGACCTATTACCTGATGCGGCTCAAACCGGTCCAGCCATTAGAAATGACAGATTTACAATCGAAGCACACTTAAAACTGCTTGATCAGATGGGAAAACATCAGGATGTGTATGCTCTGCTGACAAAAAGAATAATTGAAAAATTCAATACCTGAACTTTATATGAATTACTTAAAGAAGATCAGCTTATACATCTCACATTATAAAGGTGGTGATAGGATAATGACCAATGGTGTTATTGTACTCAATAATGAAGGTGAACCACTCAGAACGGCCAATGTAAAAGATGGTTACGCGCTTCAGTTGGCCAATAAACTGGGTTATAACATCGCTATTATTTCGGGAGGGTTTTCGCAATCAATGCATACACGTTTCAAAGCTTTGAAAATTGATGATGTTTTTCTGGGTGTTCCCGACAAACTAGAGGTTTATAAGAATTATATGGCTGAGAAACAAATTAAGCCGGAAGAGATAATCTATATGGGAGATGATATTCCTGATTATCATGTGATGAAAGCTGTTGGGGTTCCGGTTTGCCCTGCAGATGCCAGCGATGAAATAAAGAAGATCAGCTTATACATCTCACATTATAAAGGTGGTGAAGGCTGTGTGCGTGATATCATTGAACAGGTATTGAAAGTGCAGGGTAAATGGATGATTAACGAATCTTTCCATTGGTAAAATTTTTTAATATGAATAAGGTATTTCGTCTGGTACGCTGGCACAATCTGCTTATCATGATTCTGATCATGGTATTGGTTCGCTACTTTCTGATTGCATTGCCCCTTGACACAGCCCATGTGGAGCTTCCTCAATCATCATTTCATTTTGCATTGCTTGTTATTGCAATGGTTTTGATCGTAGCTGCCGGGTATGTCATCAACGATTATTTTGATATGGATGTCGATGGCTTTAACAAGCCTGAACGACAGCTTGCCGGCAAAATTATTCCTGCTGACAGTATCAAACGTCTTTATTGGATACTTAGTCTTTCAGGCCTGGTCATTGCCTTTGTTCTGAGTTATCTTATTCAAAGCTACCGGCTGGCACTTATCATGATTATGATTTCAGGACTGTTATATTTTTATTCATCCCGATACAAACGAATGGTGATTGTAGGCAATCTGGTCATTGCCTTTGTAGCAGCTGCAGGTATCATTATAGTTTGGTTTTTTGAACTCACGGCGCTGTTGGATGACCAATACGCCTTCGTTGATGCCACACGCGCAATGCCTGTTATCACAGGTTTTGTATTCGCCTATGCACTTTTTGCATTTCTTTCCACATTTATACGTGAGTTCATTAAAGATATTGAAGATCATGCCGGAGATGAAAGATGCGGGTGTCGTACATTTGCCGTCGTTTATGGCGTAACCGTATCACGCAATCTGGCTCTTGGCCTCAGTGTGGTACTTGTGTCGATGATTGGATTTTGGCAGTATATCCTGTATTACAGAGATATGCACCATGCCATGTACTTTCTTTTCATATGTGACCTCATTGGGCTTGCGATCGTCTTTAGGCTGTACACAGCCAGCATCAAGGCGCATTACAACCAGGCTTCAGTTTTGCTGAAAGCACTAATGATTTCAGGCACCTTATCCATACCCTTACTTTATTTGTAACAAAATGTTGATAGACTCCCTTCGATCATATAACATAGTGCTGGCATCAAAATCGCCAAGAAGACATGAGCTGCTCAGAGGTATGGGAATTGAATTCAGCATCATCACAAAGGAAGTGGATGAATCCTTTCCGGATCATCTATCGCCTGAAGAAATTGCGCATTTTTTATGCCGTCAAAAGGCAGAAGCGTTCAATGGTGATATTTTACCCCCTGATTATTTGTTGATCACGGCCGACACCATTGTTGTAGTGGGTGATCTAGTGTTGAACAAGGCTGCAAACCGGCAAGAGGCTATAAGCATGCTTGAGCTCCTCTCAGGTAAAACCCACCAGGTAATTACCGGAATATGCCTTAAGCATAAGGTTCATCAATCCAGTTTCACTGAAATGTCTGAAGTAAGTTTTGGTCGTTTAAGCCGTGACGAAATTTGTTGGTATGTTGATCGTTATCAGCCTTATGACAAGGCCGGTGCTTATGGCATACAGGAGTGGATTGGTTATATAGGCATTGAAAAGGTAAATGGCTCCTATTTTAACGTAGTAGGCCTGCCCACTTTCAGACTTTTCAATGAATTGAAGAAATTCGTAAATGAAATCAAACAAACAAAGTAAGATGTATAAAAACTCCATTACAAGAAAGTTTATTTATTTCTTTTTCCAGGGGTTGTTGTTTTTAGCCCCGGTAACTTTAACGATATGGGCACTGGTCATCACGTTTAATTACATTGACGGACTGCTGATCGCTTACCTTGACGAATTGCTGGGGGTGCATATCCCAGGGCTGGGCTTACTGGTATTGATAGTCATAATCACACTCGTTGGTTTACTGGGTTCAACCATTATTTTCAAGCCACTTTGGAATTACTTTGACCGGTTTTTATCGGCAGCACCTTTGATAAAAATCATCTACACTTCTGTTAAAGACTTGGTTTCAGCCTTTGTTGGCCAGAAGAAAAGATTCAATCAGCCGGTATTGGTAAAAGTAGGGAAAGGTGCTGATTTAGAAAAGATTGGGTTTATTACAAATAAAGATCTAGCCTTTTTAGGCATTCCCGAAACAAAGGTTGCCGTATATTTGCCTCACTCATATGCCTGGTCGGGTAATCTATTTATCGTACCGGTTGAGAATATTAAACCAATAGATGCCTCAGCCACCGAAGTGATGAAATTTATTATATCAGCAGGCGTTACTAATCTGGAGCCTACACAGGAAGAAATAAAAAATGATGCAGAGTAAACCTACCATATTGATTACTAATGATGATGGCTATTATGCCCCGGGCTTGCGAAAACTGATCCGGTTGATGAGACCTGTCGGGAAGGTGATTGTTGTTGCGGGGGAACAGTCTATGTCAGGCATGGGACACGCAATCACCATTAAAACACCCTTGCGTGTTAAAACCGTAATCAAAGAAGTTGATTATGAAGAATATATTTGCAATGGCACTCCTGTTGACTGTGTAAAGCTGGGCGAGCAGGTGGTTTTGGGCGGTAAGCCCGACCTGTTGGTTTCGGGTATCAATCATGGGTCCAATGCATCCATCAATGTGATCTATTCAGGCACCATGGCAGCTGTGCTGGAAGCATGCATTGATGGCATACCGGCTATAGGGTTTAGCTTATGTGACTATAGTCACGATGCCGATTTCAACCATGTGGATGAATATGTACAGACCATAGCTCGAAATGTACTCGAAAAGGGATTGCCAGAAAATGTGTGTTTGAATGTTAATTTTCCGATTAATAATGAGCTCGGCATTCAAGGCCTAAAAGTATGCAGGCAGGCAAGTGCTCGATGGGTTGAGGAGTTCGACTCGCGTCGCGATCCCCGTGGAGTAGATTACCACTGGCTTACCGGCAGATTTGAGAATGGTGATAAATCAACCGATACAGATCAATGGGCATTGGACAATAATTTTGTTTCAGTGGTACCTGTGCACTTTGACATGACTGCCCATCATGCACTTGAATACATCAAACAATGGGAGCTGATAAAACAATTCAGTAAAACATGAAAACTATATATCGTCTTAACAAACTGCTTTACGGACTATTGATAGGCTTACTTCTTGCTATGCTGACCTTTATGCTGGTTTTCTTCATGGTAGAGTACGTTCCTTTTTTCAAAAAACATTTGCAAGACCCACGAATTCCATTTTTACTGGCATTTATCCCTAATCTCCTGGTCATGCGCTATTATTTTGTAAATTTAAAAATGGAGAAAACAGCCAAAGGAATATTGTTGATCACATTCATTGGAGTTGTATTGGTCTTTTTCTTTATTTAGCATGCTAAATCCCTAATTCAGCCATTGAAGTATTACATCATAGCCGGCGAAGCTTCGGGCGATCTTCACGCCTCCAACCTGATCAGGGAAATTAAAAAACTTGACCCCAAGGCTCTTTTCCGGGTCTGGGGTGGCGACCTAATGGCCAATCAAGGTGCTGAAATAGTCAAACATTATCGCGATCTGGCATTTATGGGTTTTGTGGAAGTGTTGTTCAACATCAGGACAATACTCCGAAACATTTCACTCTGCAAAGCTGATATTCTTCACTTTAATCCTGATGTACTCATATTGGTGGATTATCCGGGTTTCAACCTGCCAATCGCCAAATTTGCTCATCGCAACAGCATTAAGGTCCACTATTATATCTCGCCACAAGTTTGGGCATGGAAAAAAGGCAGGGTACATACCATCAGGAAAGTGGTTGATAAGATGATGGTTATTCTGCCTTTTGAAAAGGCATTTTATGCTGAATACGGGATCGAGGTTGAATTTGTCGGCCACCCGCTTCTGGATGCCATCGACCAGGCACATCATATCAGCGATGAATTTCGACAAAGGCACAAGATTTCTGATAAGCCGATCATTGCATTACTTCCAGGCAGCCGCAAGCAGGAAATCAAACGTATGTTGAAGATCATGTTAAAAATGGTAGATGAATTTCCTGATTACCAGTTTGTAATTGCAGCAGCCCCATCGATTGAGACCTCATTCTATCACAAATTCGATACGCCAGGCCGGGTATCGATCGTGCAAAATGAAACCTATAATTTGCTTCAGCATGCCAGTGCTGCGCTCGTTACTTCAGGTACTGCTACCCTCGAAACAGCATTGTTTGGCGTACCCGAGGTGGTATGTTACAGAGGAAACCGCTTATCGTTTGAAATTGCTCGACGCATTGTGGATGTGAAATACATTTCACTGGTCAACCTGATCATGGATCGTGTGGTGGTCACCGAACTTATTCAATATGATCTGAATGCAAAACGCCTGAAAAAAGAACTGACACGCCTGCTTTTCGATGAAAAATATTTAAAACAATTATACATCGATTACGATGAACTCAGGCAGAAATTGGGCGGATCAGGAGCTTCAGCTAAAGCAGCCCAACTTATATTAGATGACTTGAACAAAATAGTTTAATCCTTTTCAAGTTACAGGTCGTCAAAGTGCCACGTTTCACTATTCCAACATCATTTACTTTGAAGACTTTCCAAAAAAAATAATTACATTGCGTGAGTTAGACCATTAATGCTTTGCATATCATGCCTAACTTATACAAATACCCATTTCTCCGACTATTGATTCCTTTTATATTGGGCATTTGGATCAGGCTGAATCTGCCCGACCTGAGCGTTTCGAACGGGTGGGCATGGTATTTACTCGGAGTAGCCTTAATGACCATGTTGCTAGCACGCTGGTTGATCCGAACCTATAGCCTGCGATGGGTTTTTGGAATGGGCTTAACTCTTTTTTGTTTTGTTTTCGGAAGCCTTTACACTACCTACCGCACCCCTTCAAGCAGACCCAATCATATTATCCGAACAGATGAAGCTTTACCTTTCTACATGAGCCGCATCATTGAACCACCTGAAGTGCGCGAAACAACTATTAAATTGATATCCAATATGCAATTTGGCCGGGATAGTGTTGCAAGCAGGCCTTTTTCCGGAAAGGTCATCATGTATGCACAACGCAATCAGGAAGCGGAAAACTTGCAATATGGCGATCTGATCCTCATTGCCAAAGCACCGGTTGATGTACCTGGGCCAAAAAATCCTAACCAGTTCAACTACAAAAAGCATCTGGCATCAAAAGGCATTTACCATCAGGTTTTTCTTAAGGAAGATGAATGGAAATATGCTGGCAAAGGTTATAGCAATCCCTTGTACAGAAGTGCCTACCAAATGCGTGATTATCTTTTGAATACATTAAGTAAAAATGGACTTGACGGTGATGAGTTTGCCGTTGCCTCAGCTATTTTATTGGGCTATGATGAAAACTTACCACATTACCTAAGAAAAGGTTATGCTGCTGCAGGCGCCATGCATGTTTTATGCGTGTCCGGATTACATGTTGGAATCATCTTCCTGATATTCAATTTCTTGTTAAGGTTTTTCAACAAAAGCCCAACACAGCAAAGTATTAAAACCCTTATACTGATTATCCTGATCTGGTTTTATGCCATGATCACCGGCTTGTCGCCATCCGTGAACCGTGCATCAGTTATGATCACCATAGTGCTCATGGCCAAACTTTTTAACCGCAAAGGCAATATCATCAATTCATTGTCAGCCTCTGCCCTGTTATTGTTACTGATCAATCCTTATAACTTACTTCATATCGGATTTCAGCTATCTTATTCTGCTGTACTTGGCATTGTTCTTTTCCAAAAGCCCATCCACAACCTCATCTACATTAAAAACAAACACTTGGATTATGCATGGGAGATTACAGCACTATCTTTTGCCGCACAACTGGGGACCACCCCTTTGGCAATCTATTACTTCAATCAGTTTCCGGTTTATTTTTGGCTTAGTAATTTATTTCTCGTACCCTTGTCATTCATTGTAATCACGGCCGGGATGGGCTTGTTGCTGCTGTCGTTCGTGCCCTATCTGTCACATCTGCTTGGACTTGTAACCAGTAGCCTGCTGTTCGTATTAAACTTGATTATTCAGTGGATTGAAAGCTTGCCAATGTCAACACTCCAGGGGCTATATATAAACCCGATAGAAACTTTTCTGCTATACATTTTTATAGGAATGATATTGTTAAGCATGAATTACAAGCCGAAAAGACTACTAATACCTACACTTTCAGTTTTGCTCATTTTGTTTGGTTCATTCGCAAAAAGAACCTTGGAAAATAATAAGGCTCATCAAATGATCATTTACAGCATTCCCAACCAGCAAGTCTATGGATTTATAAACAGCAAGGAACATCTGATTATTGCTGATAGTGCTGTCATCAATAATGAAGCAATAACCGGATTCAATCTCGAAGGCCACTGGACAAAAGCTGGATTGACCAAGGAGCCAATCCATTTCAACTTGAATGATGATATAGTCAACCATCAATATTTGTATAAAAACGGACATCTGATTGGGTTTGGCAACAAGCAGATTGCTTTGTGGCCAGCTAAGATACCTTGTGGGTTGTACGAGGAAAAGCCATTTCCGGTAGATCTGGTCATCATTACAGGAAATCAAGGTGAAAACCTTTCTGAGCTGCTGAACTGCTTTCAGGTCAGCGAAATCGTAATTGATCCTTCAGTGCCGGTTTGGCACCTGAACGATTGGCAAAGAGCTCTGGAACAAGAATCATTAAAATTTCACAATATACGCGAACAAGGCGCTTATATTTGGGACCTGCACGCAGATGCCAAGAGGCACAGTTCAAATTAGCGACTCTTATAGAAAATTATTGGAAATATTATATGTCCTATTTATCTGTTTTTCATTCCATTATCAAATATATATGAAATTATTTTATAATATATAGTACTAGGTATTGCATAGTTCTATAATTGTGTTGTATATTTGCCGCATGAATACAGATAAAACAATTTCACAAATGCGGAAAGGCGTGCTGGAGTTTTGCATACTTTCTATTATCTCTGCAGAAGATGAGGTCTATGCTTCCGACATACTTTCCAGGCTTAAACAAGCGGAGCTCATCGTGGTGGAAGGTACCCTCTACCCCTTGCTTACACGCCTTAAGAATGACGGCGCACTGAGTTACCGGTGGGAGGAATCTAAATCAGGGCCACCGCGAAAATACTATAAACTTACTCCGGAAGGAAACAGCATGCTGAGCACTATTCAAAAAGGCTGGTCACAGCTGCTTGACTCCGTTCATATGATCACGAATACCAAAACAACTTAATAATTTAAAGATGAAAAAGACCTTAACCATCAACATAAGTGGAATCATATTTCACATTGACGAGGATGCTTTTGAACAATTGAATGCCTACATCACCAGTATAAAAAATCATTTTAGCGATGAAGATGGCCGTGATGAGATCATTGCCGATATTGAAAGCCGGATAGCTGAACTGTTACAAACCAAAATAGATGAATCCAAGCAGGTGATAACCTTGGTGGACATTCAGGAAGTGATTAAGATGATGGGCCAGCCTTTTGAGATGGATAACGAAGAAGCCGGTGATCAACAATCTAAAACAAAAGAGAGCCACTTTAGATACAGGCGTTTGTATCGTGATCCTGACAGGAAGATTATCGCAGGTGTGTGTTCAGGCATTGCGGCCTATCTGAAAACAGATCCACTGATCATCCGGATATTATTTTTGGTGGCTTTTCTGGCTTCAGGAGTTGGCCTCTTGGTTTATATAATTATGTGGATTGCCCTGCCCGAAGCACTGACAACAGCAGATAAACTTCATATGCATGGCAAACCTATTAATATTGAAACCATTGAAAAAAGCATTAAGGCAGAATTTGAAACAGTTAAAACCAAATTCAATCAGTATGCTGAAGATGCAAAAGTCGGATTTGAAAAACAGAAATACCACACCAAAAAAACTGCTGATAAGATCGTAGAAATACTTTTTCGCATCGTCATGGTATTTGCCCGTATACTGGGCATCATCATAGGGATAGTCCTGCTAGCCATGGGAGTTGGCCTGGTAATTTCTTTTGGTGCGCTCTTCCTTGGTTGGGAAAGCTTTTCATTTATTGATGGCAGCGACTCAATATACTTCTCTTTTGCAGAGTTCTTTAGTTGGCTTTTAGCAAGCCAGATGGCCGTCTCCATGGCTCCGGTTATGCTTACCCTATTTATTGGTATTCCATTGGTCATGCTGATTTATCTGAGTCTTCGCCTGATCATTGGCCGCCAATTCAGGATTCCGAATTTTGGTAGCAGCCTGGGAATGCTCTGGGTGGTTAGCCTAATAGGTATTATTTTTATTGTAATTGACACAGTTGTTGATTTTAAAAATCGTTCATCACTTGACTTCACTACAGAGATTGTTGCATCTAGGCCGGGTCAGGTACTTCATATTAAGGCTGAAGAAATAATGAAGAATAATAAACTTCCAACCTTAAATATCTTCGATAATAAATTTAAAGTTGAATATTCACCCCAGGGCGATAGACTTTATGCCTATCCAAGACTAAACATCAGCAGAACTACAGATGAATTAATCCGCATCAGTGCAATTCATATGGCTTCAGGCTATTCCCCCGAGGAAGCTGCCATGCGTGCCGAAACGATCCAATACAACATATCAGCATCTGACAGTCTGCTTATGCTGCCAAGTTATTATCACTTCATGGCATCGGACAAATTGCGCAGTCAGGAAGTACGGATAAGTATTAAACTTTCTGAAGGCCAGATTGTTTATTTTGATGAAAACATGAAGGAACTTTTACATAACAATCCACACCGCTATTGGAGAGGACTGGATTTTGCAGGTGAATACTGGATTATGACTGACAGGGGCCTGAAAGCATACCAGGCAAACTGAGCATACACAATCTCTATTCTGTAATAAGATCAGGAATATTTTAAAACTCCATCATCCCTTCATCCATCATATCACCATTTTGCTGGCCGCGTCTGTCTTGTTGACGCCTTTGCTGCTGGTTGATCCTATAGTTGAAGTTGATGGAAATAGTTGTTGGACTCCAACGAAACTCAGAATCAGCATAATAATCTAATCCAAATGTCTCAAAAGCCCATTTCCGGGTGTTGAACACATCCCGGACATTCACTGATAATGTTCCGTTTCCTTTAAGAACTTCTTTACTCATACCAGCATCCACCGACCAGTTGGCCTTGCGTTTTCCCTGGGGCATTTCACGAGGTCCGCGGAAATTACCAGACAGCTGAAAATCAAATCCACGCTGAATGGTGAATCGGTTGCTGACACGTCCGGACCAGCTGTAGGCATCTGTCTTGAATTCCTGTTCCACTGTGCTACCTTCCGTGATGGATCTGAAAAAATTTGCACTTCCATTCACAGACCACCACTGCTGCAGATTAGCCGATCCAATCAATTCAAGCCCAAAGGACTGGTTAGTCGCAAAATTTTCCGGTCTTATATATATAATGCCCAATGAATCAATACTTTCCAAACGTTGAAATACGTTTTTACTATCGCGGAAATATACACTACCATTGAAACTGGCCCTATTCCAGAATTTAAGATAACCCAGCTCGTAGGAATTTGTATAGACCGGTTGCAAGTTGGGGTTTCCAGACCAAATATTACGGTTATCCGCAAAGCTGCGGAAAGGATTCAACTGGCGGAACCAAGGCCGACGAATACGCCTGCTATAACTCAGTTGCAAATGCTGTGTTTCAGTTAGTTTATATGTGAAGTGGACTGATGGGAAGAAATCAAAATAGGTATTGTGATTGTCTTCATTTGTTTCGATCAGTCGCGTACGTATATCAGAATATTCTGTACGCAAACCAAGTTGATAGGAATAAGTCCCCACATCATTGCCAAATAAGACATAGGCTGCATAAATATTTTCATTGTAAATGAAATGGTTGGTGAATTCAGGCATATTTACCCACTCCTGGTCTTCGTTTTGATCCTCAACGATATAATCATTGTCAATTTCGCGTATTTGGGCTTTAAAACCAGTCTCGATCTTAGCATCATCACCAAATGGATGAAAATAATCAAGCTGAAATTCTATGTTTCTTTGAATTTCATCATTACTGGTACGTTGATAAACAGGATCAAAGTATTCACCGGAAATGTCGAAGAGCATCTCCTCACTAATCGTAGCTACTTCATCATCCCGATTATCCATAAAGCTTATGCTGGCTGTCAAGAGCTGATTTTCCCTTCTGAATTGCTTACGATAGAGTAAATTATATTCCATTACAGGAGAATACTCCTCTTCTTTTTCAAGCCGTTTGATTTGGTTGATTAATACATTGGCCGGAAAAAAATCATCATATCTATTCACTGATCGTGAATAATTATCTGAAAACCGATACAAGCCACTTAGGGTCAGCGAACTATTTGGGTTGATATTGTATTCAGCACCAATACGGAATGTATTGCTAAGGCTGTAGCGGTTTCGTTCACGATTTTGATCGGTAATAAATGTGCCTTCAGCACGGTAAAACTCTCGGTAGTTGGTTCCGCTGCCGGGTCTTTCTCTGTAGTTCAGAGAATAGTTAGCAAAGAAATTGACTTTTGGAAGTCTGTAATTGACATTTCCACTTAATCCAGCCTGAAAAGGTAAGCCGGTGGAAATATCAAACGAACCATTGAATCCGCGTCGACGGTCTTTTTTCAGTACGATATTCAAAATGCCTGACGAGCCTTCGGCATCATATCGTACAGATGGATTAGTAACGATCTCAATGCGTTCGATCATATCTGCCGGAAGACTTCTCAAAGCATCACGGTTACTTACACCGGCCAGTCCCGACATCTTTCCATCAATTAGGATTCGAACACCATCATCACCACGCAGGCTTACATTTCCTTCCACATCAACAGTTACAGATGGTATGTTCTCCAGCACATCAATGGCGTTGGTGGATATTGCGGTGATATCTCTGCCAATGTTAATCACTCTTTTATCCAGGCTCATTTCAACCTGGCTTCGTTCAGCAATCACCTCCACTTCATCAAGTAATCCTGTGTCTGGTGAAAGCAATAACTCACCAATATCATAGTTGCTCCTTCCCCTATCCACCAAGATATCGTTCAATGTAATTGTATTATAGGCTATAAATTGTACCACTGCATAATAACGGCCCGGTTTCAAACTAATGTCAAAAGCGCCATTCGGTCCGGTGATGCCACCATCAACAAAACTTGAGTCAGTGGCACTATAAACCATCACAGTGGCATATTCAAGTCCATTTCCTGTGTCACGATCCTTGATAACACCTTTTATGCCGGCATTAATATCAGTTTCATTTAAAGCCTTGGATTGGGTTTCGGAAAATGGCAGAATGAGTAGAATTAGTAAGCTGATAGCAAATGACTTCATAAAAGACTAAACAGATTTGTAAATTAATTATTTTGCAGAAAACAAGGCTGTTATCTGAACTAATTGATTAAACAAAATAAACTACAAAAGTATTCCCTTTTTAAGTATAAAAAGCTGTTAATAAACGTTAAGAGGCTTTTAAGTCCTGACTTACCTATATTCTTCCTTAAGCCTTTAATTTGGAATGTAACCGCTTATTCCATCATTCATGATGCCGGGAACGGTCTGATATTTAGGGCTTAGGAGAACCAAACCGCTTCAGGCTTACCGAAATATTAATTCTTCAACATGTGTAGCCGGATTTAATCTTTATATAAGCAACCATAATACTTACCTTTGTCAGAATGAAGCAAATCATGATTACAATCATATTTAATTAAAAGCATTTTATGCCAACAAAGAAAAAGTCCAGGTCAAGTAAGAAAAACACCTTTGCCAATACCATACTCAGTATTTTTGGTGACAACCCCTTCAAGCCATATAATTACAAACAGATTTCTAAACTTCTTGGCATCAAAGACAAGGCTAGTAAAGACCTTGTAAACAGCATCTTAAGTGATCTTGCCGCAGATGGCAAGCTGGTTGAAGAACGTCCTTTTCGTTATATGCTCAATCCAAAGATGTTGAGTGACTTTGCCAACAAAAAGAAGTTCATCCGGGGCAAGGTTGACATGAAGAGCACCGGTAAGGCATATGTAATCTCAGAAGAAGGAGGTGATGATATTTATGTTGCATCCAACAACACCGGCCAGGCACTTCATGGCGATATCGTGAATGTACACATCCTCCCAAAACGAAAAGACCGGAAGACCGAAGGGCGTATCATCGAGATCATCAAACGAAGCAAGACAGATTATGTTGGCGTGTTGGAAATATCAAAGGAGTTTGGCTTTCTGATACCTGACAGCAACAACATGCCTGTTGATATTTTTATCCCAAAAGAGGCTTTAAATCAGGCAAAACATGGTGACAAGGTAATCGTTCGCATTACTGACTGGCCCGAACATGCACGAAATCCGTTTGGTGAAGTATTGCAGGTTCTCGGACGCCCTGGAGAACATGAAGTTGAGATGCAATCAATTTTAGCTGAATATAATTTCCCGCTGTCATTCCCGAAAGAAGTTGAAAAACAAGCTTCTAGAATAGAACATGGCATTAACCCGAATGAAATTGCCTCACGCCGTGATGTGCGTGATGTATTCACCATTACCATCGACCCATTTGATGCTAAAGATTTCGATGATGCACTTTCATTGCGTAAGCTTGAGAATGGAAACTGGGAAGTGGGCGTTCACATTGCTGATGTTTCACATTACGTAAAAGAAAACTCAGCCATTGATATTGAGGCCGAACAGCGGGGAACATCGATATACCTCGTTGACCGGGTAATACCTATGCTCCCCGAGAAATTATCCAACAACATTTGTTCATTAAGGCCACATGAAGACAAATTATGCTTTTCTACCATTTTCGAGATGAACGAGAATGCAAAAGTGCTTCAGGAGTGGATTGGCAAAACCGTAATTAATTCAAATCGCAGGTACAACTACGAAGAAATACAAGACCTCATCAAAGGAGGAGAAGGTGAATACAAAGATGAGGTTTTGTTGCTTCACAGCCTGGCATCACAACTCAGGCAAAAACGTATGGATGACGGATCTATTAATTTTCATTCAGAGGAAGTTAAATTTATACTGGATGAAAAAGGAAAGCCCATTGACACCTTTGTAAAGGTGCAAAATGAAAGCCACATGCTTGTGGAAGACTTTATGCTGCTTGCCAACCGCAAGGTAGCTGAGTTGATTGGCAAACCTGCAGGCCGGAAAAAGCCAAAAACTTTTGTTTACCGTGTGCATGACGAACCCAATCCTGACAAGCTTAACACCTTTGTTCAATTCTTGAGCAAACTAGGATACAGCATGAACATCAGTACACGCGCCAAATTGGTCAGCTCATATAACAGGCTTTTTGAAGCCGTTGATGGCAAAGGGGAGAAGAACCTGGTTGAAACAGTAGCCATACGCACTATGGCAAAGGCCGAATACAGCACAAAAAATATTGGACATTATGGCCTGGCATTCCCCTATTATACACATTTTACCTCGCCGATCAGGCGATACCCTGACCTAATGGTACACCGACTGCTGGAGCGATACCTTAATGGGGGTAAATCTGTAAGTGAAGAGGTCTATGAACCTATATGCCAGCATGCCTCTGACATGGAAAGGAGGGCTGTTGAGATGGAACGTGACTCGGTTAAATACAAACAAGCAGAATATCTTTCTGATCAAATTGGCAAATTATTCGAAGGGCTCATATCAGGTGTAAGCAAATGGGGTATTTTTGTTGAACTTAAAGACAGCAAATGTGAAGGTATGGTCAGGTACAACGAGATGCCGGGCGACTATTATTACCTCGATGAAGATAATTACAGGGTTATCGGCCAAAGCTCTGGAAAAGTGTTCCGGCTAGGCGATTCTGTGACCATTCGTGTAAAAAAAGTAGACCTGACCAAGAAACAGATGGATTTCGTTATCGTTGACAAGGATGCAGCCCGCAGTTTCTAATCTATACTTCAATGCTCATAGTTCACTTGGTCGGGCTCATCAGGCGATGATTTGTTGATTATTAATCTCGAAATTGAATATTATTATTGGTCGCATGCAACGAAAAGTAGTAACGCAACGTCCTCAATTAAAATGAAGTTGGCTTTATGTAAAAGATTTCTTTTACATTTGGTGCGATTTTTTTGACTTCAACTACATGTTAAAGGAAGACGTCAAGCATATACTTGAAAATATCCGGCACAGAGTAATGACGCCAGGGTTGAAAAACCTTTCCATTGATAAAATTGATGGCATGGCAGGCGTACCTCATGAAATGCTTTACAAATATTTTCGTTCAGATGAAGAATTGGTGGAGAAGTTACTTGAACTGGAACGTGAAAAATTCATGGAAATATTTCTCCAATATAACTTCGAAGACAAAAATGCCATTGACATCCTCATGATCGTATCGAAAGAAGTAGCTCAAAAGTTTTCAGATATTTCCCCGGTACTGACTCACCAGCTCAGGGGCATGTATCCTGAAATATATCAGGCACATTTTGATAAACGAATAGATTTTATTTCGAGTAAGATAAAGATAAACCTTCAAAAAGGCATCAACCAGGGCATGTACAGGAGCGATCTGAGTACAGAACTTATTTCGAGGCTCTACATCAGCCGGTTAATTGATCTGCATAATCCCGACTTTTTTCCTCCCGAAGCTTTCTCCTTTAAAACCATTTTCGATCAGATGTTTGAAAATTTTATACGAAGTGTTGCAACCCCAAAAGGCCTGACCTACTACGAAAAACAAAAAAAAATCAACAATATATCATTCTGATATTTTTCTGATGCGATCATGACCCGATCGATGATCAAACGACTTTCCCAAAAAACTTTTCTGAATTTTAAACCCTTTTATTTATTCGCTGTCATTGCATACTATAAAAACTTCGGAAACTTTTTGAACAATTAACGTTTCCTGAATGTTGTTTGACTAATTTTGCACTTCTTTATTAGAAAATTTAAATCTCTCTGTGCTAAACGGATAAATATGAAGTATAACATTAATAAACTCTTGGTGGTTTCATGGGTGGTCGGTATTATTATCATGCAGGCTGCACAAGCCCAGAATCAAATCGAAATCAGCCTTGAAGAAGCACGCAACTACGCGAATGAATACAACCACAGGCTGCGTGCCGCGGCTATAGATATTGAAGCTGCACGATACCGCGTTAAAGAGTCAACCGCCACAGGATTACCCCAGATAGATGCTACAATAAATTATCTGGATAATATCGCTTTGCCGGTTCAGCTTTTGCCTGGTGATTTTTTTGATATGCCAGGGCAAGAAGTTGCCATACAATTTGGAACCAAATATAATGCCACAGCAGGTGGAACCATTAATCAGCTATTATTCAGCGGTAGTTACATCGTTGGATTGCAAGCAGCAAAAACTTTTCTTGAAAAAACCCGCAAAGACTATATTAAAAGCCAAATTGAAGTCAACCAAAATGTTTCAGAAGCCTACTTTTTGGTGCTTGCGACTCAGGAAAGTATTGAAGTGATTGATTCAACACTTGCAATTACCAGCAAGCTAGCCAATGAAACGCGCATCATAGTGCAGGAAGGATTTCTTGAAGAAACTGAGCTCGACCAGTTGGAGCTATTGATAAAGGATCTTGAGATCAATCGTGAGAACGCCCTTACCCAACTTGACATTGCCATTGGATATCTGAAATACCAAATGGGTGTCACTGACGGCACTCAACTTATTCTGACAGAAAGCCTCTTTGAACTTGTCAACCAATCAGCAATTGAGCGTTTATTATCAGAAAAATTCTCAGTTAGTAAGAATATTGATTTCCAAGTGTTGAAGACGCAGCAGGACCTTGCCCAGCTTCAACTCAAACTTGAAAAAAGCCATTATTTGCCAAGCTTATCAGCATTTTTGAATTACCAAACACAGGCACAGCGTCAGGAATGGGATTTTTTTAATAACAAGGGCAAATGGTATTCAAACTCTGCCTTTGGAGTTACCATGAATATTCCCCTTTTTAGCAGTGGCGAACGCTATTCCAAAGTCAAGCAGGCACAACTTCAGCTTGAGCAGACTCACATTGCGGAGGAGGAAGTAAGAACAAGCCTGCAACTTCAATATGAAACAGTTATGAGTGAAGTTATAAATGCTTGGAACACTTATAACAATACCAATCAAAATAAGCAACTGGCCGCTAAAATATTCCATCGTACAGGTATCAAATACAGCGAAGGTATGGCAAGCAGCCTTGATTTGCTGAACACACATAACCAGTACCTAACTGCTCAATCAAGGTATATCAACGCAGCACTTAATCTGCTTAATCAATCTGTGACACTCGAAAACCTGTTACAATAATTATTTTATAAAATGGAAGAAAAAGAGATCACTATAGCTGCTGCGGAATTGTTTCTCAAATATGGTATAAAAAGCATTACCATGGATGAGTTATCAAGGCAGCTTGGTATTTCAAAGAAAACAATTTATCGCTATTTCAAGGATAAAAACGAACTGGTTGAAAAAACACTATTCGGGTTTATTAGCCAAAAACAAGCGACTATAGACGACATTATTTACAAGGATAAAAATGCTGTTGAAGGATTATTTTCCCTTTACAATTACGCAAATAACATCATACGCGAATACAACCCCGCAATGGAGTTCGACTTGCAAAAGTATTTCCCTAAAATCTATCGTTCCATCCGCGAAATGCACCGCACCCAAATCTATGATGCCATCTTAGAGAACCTGGTTAAAGGAAAAAAAGAAGGATTGTACCGCAAAGATATTGATGTGTCCATCATTGCTAAATTGTTTGTCATGAGGGTGG
>RRYU01021059.1_pt1 | contig 25670 bp, 20 predicted proteins | sample 2162651 | NCBI WGS metagenome assembly RRYU01 (sample SAMN10267283, study PRJNA491782) | microbial mat metagenome | isolation source: biomat in the production well | place: Japan: Minami-Kanto gas field, natural gas well KTG3 | collected 2017-06 | reverse complement strand
AAAAACGCGGGCCACATCGGCATCAAACTCGAATGGCTTCAGCGGCTCGATTGGGTGATCGAAGATGTCGTCGGGGTCGCTGGTATGCAAAAGCTCGTCCTTAATGGAGTATCCTGGATCTGTGGGACCTGGTCCGAGGCGGGTGGCTGGACTTCAAGAGTCCTGTTTGGCGGCGACGGCCGGATGTCCAGCGATTCTATACCTAGCGCGCGTAGGTTTTTCGGAACGCAACGCCGTCCTCTCGTGCGCGGGGCGTGCATTGCGACGAAACATCCAGGTGCGCCGGCTATATCAGGTGGACGGGGTGGTTCGTCACAAGAGGGCGGCGATATGGCGGCGAGTCCGGCCCGTGGCCGACGTCCGTATTCAATCGCCCGCTTGCGCTTCGCTTCGAGTCAAGGCAGAGTCATGTCATGAAACTGTAATGTGCGATTGCGGCTCGGGCCCGGACACCTTTGCGCCCGGATCGGGCAGGTCAGCCCATCGACGGATTAGGACCATGACGAACACGAACGACATCGGGGATCCCGGGCTCGGGACGGTTGCGGAGCTGAGCGCGAATGATCCCGATGTCGTCGACCCATACGAGCCCTTGCTCGACCTGGGCGTCGAGCGCACCTGGCTTGCGCTTAACCGACGCCTTCTCGAAGAGGCCGACGACCCAAGCACACCCTTAGGGCAACGGATCGAAGCCTTGGCGATCGTCGATGATAACCTCGACATCTTTTTCAGGACGCACATCGGTGAGCTCAAAGAGCAGGTCGCCGCCGGTATCCATGTCCCGACTGCCGACCAGCGGAGTCCCTTACGCCAGCTCGAGGACTGCCGATCGGCGGTTCACGCGATCCTTGGGGAGCAGCGGCGTATCTATGCTGTCCTGATGAGTGACCTGGCCCATCGCGATATCCGCATCGTCCAGCACGATCGTTTGCCCACCCATTCGCGCGATTGGCTTCGTGAGCATTTTCGATCCGAGATCTTTCCGATACTCACACCGCTGGCGATGGACCCGGCCGGTCCTTTCCCCTATATCGCCAACCTCACGCTGAATCTACTGATCGATGTTCGCTTTCCCGAAGCCAGCGAGGTCTATCCAGCGCGGGTCAGGATCCCGGTCAGCAAGGGTGTCTCGAGACGCCTGGTATCGATCGACGGCGCCAACATCTTCGTGCCCTTGGAAGACGTGATCGCCGCCAATCTGGACATGCTCTTCCCTCGCATGGAAATCCTATCCTGGGCGGTCTTCAGGCTGACCCGTCACGGCATCTTTCTGCCCGATTCCGCCTCGCCGCCCGATCTCGAGAAGGTTGAGCCCGAGCCTGTGCAGGAGCATCTCGAGCCCGTCGTGCGGCTGGAGGTGCAGTCGCGGATGAAGCCGGTCCACCGCGGAATGCTCGCGGCCGAGCTGGGCCTCGACGAGATGGAGGACGTCTTCGAGGTCGAGGGCCTGATGGCGATGCGCGATCTTTTCGAGCTGGCTGCGATCGTCACACTCGACGAACGACACGGCAAGACCCCTTCGATCATCCGGAATGACCACTCACCGGATGAAACGAACTAGACTGTGACACAAGACCGCTAAACGGAACTGTCGCCATCATTCCAACCCTACACCAGGTGCCGGACAGAGCACCAGGAGATGAATCAGCCATCCTTCATTGGGCAGGTCCTTCATGATGCTGCCTCGATACATCCAACAACTTCAGATCCACTGAGCTGCTCGGTGACCACCAGCAGAGCGGCCGACTACGGGAGCCCGAGATGATGACCAAGAACGAAGTCCAGCGCGCGATCGACGAAGATTCCGAGGTCGAGAATGTGGTCGAGCTGATCCCCAATGCTCCCGAGGAAATCGACCTGGACGACCCTTCGCTCTATCTGAACCGCGAGCTCACTTGGCTTTCCTTCAACCGGCGGGTTCTAAACGAGGCGGATGATCCTCGGACGCCTTTGCTGGAGCGGGTCAAGTTCTTGGCGATCGTCAGCAATAACCTCGATGAGTTCTTCATGAAGCGGATTGGAGGACTCAAGCAACAGATCGCGGCCGGCGTGCATACGCCGAGCGTGGATGGCCGCACCCCGCAACAGCAGCTCAAAGAATGCCACGCGGTCTATCGCGACTTCCAGACCGATCTGAAGCGGATCTATGACATCCTGATGCTGGAGCTGGCCAATCACGATATTCGGATCGTCCAATACTGCGACCAAGCTGCGGATGTGCGCGCCCGGCTGCGCGAGCATTTCTGCGCCAACATCTTCCCGATGCTGACGCCCTTGGCGATGGATCCGGCACATCCCTTCCCATTCATCTCCAACCTGACGCTGAATCTGCTCGTGACCTTGCGCTACCCTGAAGGCACTGAGGTGTACATGGCGCGGGTCAAGGTTCCGGTGAGCAAGGACGTCTCCAAGCGGCTCATCCCGATCGAGGGTAGTCAGACCTTCGTGACCTTGGAAGATTTGATGGTGAATAACCTGGATATGTTGTTTCCAGGGATGGAGATTGCGTCTTGCGCGCTCTTCCGGGTGACCCGCAATGCCATCGTGGAGCCGGAGGCGGAGGCCGCGACCGATCTCCTGGAGATGATCGAGACGGAGCTGCGCGAGCGCCATTTCGCACCGATCGTGCGCCTCGAGGTACAGCCCGGCATGGAACCGATCCATCGCGGCATGCTGGCCGCGGAGTTGGGTCTGAACGAGCAGGAAGACGTGTTCGAGGTCGATGGCATGATGGCATTGCGCGACCTCTTCGAGGTGGCCGGGATCGATAAGCCCGAGCTGCACGATCCGCCACACCGCGCTGTGGATCACCCCCTGCTTGGGAACGACCGGCGCAACATCTTCCATATCATCCGGGAGAATGGCCCCCTCCTGCTCCAACACCCCTACCAAGCGTTCAGCTCGACCGTGGAGCGTTTTCTACGGACCGCGGCGGATGACCCAAAGGTTCTTGCGATCAAGATGACGCTCTATCGCACCTCGGCCGGACCCATCCTGGATGCGCTCATCGAAGCCGCCCGAAATGGGAAGCAGGTTGCCGTGTTGGTCGAGCTCAAGGCGCGTTTCGACGAGGCCGCCAATATCGGTTGGGCACGTCGACTGGAGGCCGAAGGGATCCATGTCAACTATGGCGTGATCGGGCTCAAGACCCACAGCAAGCTGATCTTCGTGGTCCGTCGTGACTATTCACAACTGCGACGCTATTACCACATCGGCACAGGTAACTATCACTCCGGCACCGCCAAGCTCTATACCGATCTTGGCATGTTGGGCTGCGACGCCGATATCGGTCAGGATCTCACCGAGCTGTTCAATTACCTCACGGGCTATTCACCACCGCCCAGCTATCGCAAGATTCTGGCCGCTCCCTACACCCTGAAACCCGGCCTGATCGGAAAGATCAATCGCGAGATCGAGCGCCACAAAACGCATGGCGACGGGCTCATCCAGATGAAGATGAACGCCCTGGAGGATCCCGACATCACTCGAGCCTTGTATAAGGCCACGCGAGCCGGTGTTCAGGTCGACCTCATCATTCGCGACACCTGCCGTTTCCGCCCCGGCCTCCCGGGTATCAGCGAGACGGGCCGTGTGGTCAGCATCGTTGGGCGTTTCCTGGAGCACGCACGCATCGTCTACTTCAGGAACGGCGGCGAGGAGGAGTACTACATCGGCTCGGCAGACATGATGGGCCGCAACCTGGAGGCTCGCGTCGAGGTCCATGCCCCGGTCGAGAACCCGGAGCTGAGGCAGGAGCTTCGTCTGATCCTCGACGTGCAGTTCGCCGATACCCGCTCTGCTTGGGACATGGACTCCGAGGGCAACTACACCCAGCGCATCCCGGAGGACGAGCATGCCATGGGTGCCCAGACGACCCTCATTGGTGTCGCCGAGAAGCGGCTTGCCGCGGCGGCCAAGCACAAGGAGAAGAAGGTCCGCTCCAAGCTTCTGAGCCACTTCCAGTGGCGGCTCCGCGATAAGAACCTGCGATGATGGCGTGAGTCATGTGGGCACGAGAAATCGTGCCCAAGTGACCGAATCGTATAAGGATCCCTTGATCCAACCGGCGGCGAGCCTCCGGATTCGATGGATCCCTGTTGGCTTGCCGCGGGCGCGATCGCGCTTCGGTGGAGCATCGCCCCACACTCCAGCCCCGATCGACCGCTGATGCCCGACATGATCTGCCTTGCGGATCATTGATCACCCCCTCCAAGATGTGCGGCAGACTCCGACCCAGTCGAACCCTAACCGATGTCGCGCGGCGCCGTCGGCTGGGCTAAAGTGGCGCCTGCGGATTCGAGACGGCCCCGTTTGATTCAACGGGAGACCTAAAGCGGGCCATCCGTGTATCGATCCAATCCACCGGGCATGGGCTTTTTGCAGCGGGGCATACCCGAAGGTGCGAAGATGCCCATCAAAGGCTGCCAGCATCATCAAACCAAGCCCAGACTTGAGGTCAAATGTCCGTTGAAAACGTCTTTTTCGTACCCGTAAGAGAGATCAGCCAGCGAGATGTCGTGACCTGCGATCAGGAGACGTCGCTGGTCGAGGTCGCCACGACGATGCGCGACCTAAATATCTCGAGCGTTGTCGTCTGCGCGAGCCAGATCCCGATCGGCATGGTCACGGATCGTGACTTGCGCAACAAGGTCGTGGCAGAGGGTCGCGATCCCGGCGAATTGCGCGTCGACGACATCATGAATAGCCCATTGGTCACGATCCAGGAGGATGCCTACCTCTTCGAGGCCCTTCACCTGATGAGTCGGCGACGGATCCACCGGCTCTGTGTAGTCGATCTTGACGGCGAGCTTTGCGGCATCCTGACCTACTCCGACGCGCTGCGCCTGCAGAGCCGTTCTCCGCAGCAGTTGATCAAGGAGATCGAGGAGGCGGAGAGCGTCGAGGATCTGAAGGTCCTGCATCTGAAGCTTCAGAAGCTGGTCATTCATCTGGTCGGGACCGGCATCGAGACCAAGGACCTGGTGCAGACCGTCGCGCACCTCAACGACCGTCTTCTGGTTCGTCTCATCGAGATGGTGCGCGAGGCAAGGTATCCCGACCTCACCGACCGATTTGCCTTCCTGGCGTTGGGCAGCGAAGGCCGCCAAGAGCAGACCCTCGCGACCGATCAGGACAATGCCATCGTGTATCCGGATGATCTGTCGGCGGAGGAGCGCGACCGCTTGGCGGCCTTCAGCGTGGATCTGATCGACAACCTGATCGCGATCGGCGTACCCGCGTGCAAGGGCGGGATCATGGCCAAGAACGATGCCTGGAGACGCAGTCTGAGCGAGTGGAAAAAGGTGCTTGAGAAGTGGCTGAGGACACCGACGCCTGAAAACATCCTCTTCGGCAGCATGTTCTTCGACCTGAGAACACTCTATGGAGATCCCCTGTTCGAGGGTGAGCTCAAGACGCACATCACGGCCCAGCTTCGTGCCAACAACATGTTCCTCGCGCATAGCGCGGCGAATGCCGTGGGATTCAAGCCGCCGCTCACCTTCTTCGGGCGCATCAAGCGGAAGAAGCGGGGTCCGCATCGCGGCAGTATCGAGATCAAGAAGGCCGGGGTCTTTCCGATCACCGAGGGGATCAAGGCGATGGCTCTCCAGGCGGGTATCGGCGATGGTGGAACCCGCAGCCGAGTGCTTGGACTGGAGATGGCGGGTATTCTGAGACCGAAGCAGGCCGAAAACCTGATTGCCGCGTTCGATTTTCTGGTCACGCTGCGTCTGCGTGCGCAATTGATCGCCCTGGAGGAGGGACGCACACCGAACAATTATCTGCCGCTCGATCGCTTGAACCGGATCGAGGAGGGGCGCCTGAAGCTCGCGCTGGAGGAGGTCGAGAATTTCCAGGGTTTCCTGCGCAGCCGCTTTCACCTCAACCAGATGGGGCGTTGAAGTGCGTCCGGCTTGAGATGGGCTTTTCGCAGCTGCGCGCGGCCTGGCCGGAGACTGCGGCGTTGGGTCTCACGCGGCCCCGGTGTTTGGACGATCGACGTCCACGGATGTTCATTGGACTTCGGTGCTGCTCTGTGCAACCGAGCTTCAGGCTTCGAGCAACCTGAGGATATCGACACCGTGCCGAAGCGGCAGTGAGTAGTGGCCCTCGCCAGGCACGATTCTCAGGTGGCACTGGGGTAGATGCCTCGCATACCAGTGTGCATGCTCGACCGGCACCGTGTTGTCGGCGTCGCCATGCCAAAGGTCGATCGGTCGGGTCAAGGCTTCGAAATCGATCTGCCAGGGGTGGGTGTAGAGAACCAGATCCTGGCGGGCGCCGGGCGCGCCTGATCGCATTGCGCACTGGACGCTTCGGGTCAGCACACTGCGGGCGATCGGCTCACGAAGGGACTCGCGATCCGAGGTCCCGGCGTTGATGGTGCGCGCCCCGTCGATCAGCCATGGGGACGCCGCGATCAAGGCGGGCAGGGGGCCCGCATGCGCCCAGTGTGCAAGCTTGGGCGAGGCATGGGCCATCCCGAAGCTCACACGCGTCGCAAGCCTCATTCGAGCGCGCACCGAGTCCAGATAGATGGGGCCCAATGGGCAAACCAATGTGCAGGCTCGGATCCGGTTCGGGATGCGTGCCAGACAGGCCAGTGCATAAGGTCCTCCGCCCGACACCCCGATCAGAGCGAGCGTTTCCAGAGCGAGATGATCGGCCAGAGCACGGATATCGTCCGCCCACGTCAACAGGGAGCGTCTAGGCTCGGGATCCGAGCCCCCATAGCCGGGGCGGTCTGGACTGATGAGCCTGACGCCCTGTGACTCGGCTGCATCATGAAGGAGCCTGGCCTCGATACGCGAGCTTGGGAAGCCGTGGCAGTAGAGGCTCGGGTGTCCTTCGGGATCGCCGTATTCGCAGTAGGCGAGGCGGCGGCCATCCGGAAGTCTGAGCCAGCTCGGCGAGGTGTCCAGGGCGTCGAGATCAGTCACACTGCTGTCCGATTGGTGGTTGCAGCTCAAGGATCTCCATGCGGTAGTTCCCGCAGGGGTTCTCTTCAGTCGGCCCCTGGGTCAGCAGGACGAGGCCGTCACGGACCCCGCGCTCATAGAGCCATTGCCGGACGAAGCTCGACCAGTCCGGGCGGTCTTCGTCCACCTCGATCGCGTGGATGCCGTAGGAGAATTGCAGAGCCTGACAGGTGGCCGGGTTTGGGCTGAAGGCAATGAGCCAGACCGGCAACCGGAAGCGCGCAACATTGCGTGGCGTGCTGCCCGACTGAGTCGGCACCACGACCGCCTGCGGTGCGCTGTCCTCGATGGTGTGATAGACGCTCGCGGCGATCAGATCCACTGCGCGCATCCGTCCGCTCCCCTGAAAGCCATCCATGGTCCGGACGAAGGGCTGCTTGCTGCGCTCGGGCTCGACGTGGGCCGCGATACCGGCCAGCATGGCGACGGACTCCACTGGATATCGACCCATCGCGGATTCGGCCGAGAGCATGACACAGTCGGTCCCGCCCAAGATGGCGTTGGCGACGTCGGTCGCCTCTGCGCGAGTGGGTCGCCGGAAGGTCACCATGGATTCCAGCATCTGGGTGGCCGTGATCACAGGTTTACCAAACCGATTGGCCAGCTCGGTGATCTGTTTCTGGACGACTGCGATGCGCTCGATCGGAATCTCCACGCCGAGATCGCCACGCGCGACCATGATGCCGTCGGCGACACGCAGGATGGCGTCGAGATTGTCGAGCGCATCGGCGCGCTCGATCTTGGCGATGATGAAAGGGGCATAGCCGATCGCATCCGCGGAACGGCGGACCGCCAGGATGTCGTCGGCCGTCGCGACGAATGACTGACTGACGGCGTCCAACCCATGCTCGGCAGCAAACCTGAGCCACCTGTGATCATCGTCGGTGAAGGCGCTGATCCCCAGGTCGATGCCGGGGAGGTTGAGTCCCTTCCGCGAGCGCAGCTCCCCGCCGACGCGTACGCTGCATCGGATATCCGGGCCCTCGACCTCCAAAACCTTCAGGAGGATGAATCCGTCGTTCAGAAAGAGCCGGTCGCCTGTCTGCACCGCCGCCGGCAGGTCGGGAAAGCTGATGCTGACCCGTGACTTGTCCCCAAGGGTCTCCTCGGTCGTCAGCGTGAGAACCTCGTCGCGCACCAGCTCGATCGGCTCCTCGGCCAGGTCGCCGATACGCATCTTGGGACCCGGTAGGTCGCCCATGATGGCGACACGCCGTCCAGTCTTGGCGACCGCCGCGCGGATACACCCGATCACTGCGGCGTGATACTGCGGATCGCCATGCGAGAAATTCAATCGGGCCACGTTCATGCCGGCCTCGATCAAGGCACTCAGCACCTCGGGTGAGTCGGACGCCGGACCGATCGTCGCAACGATCTTCGTTTTGTGGTTGGGCAGTTGCATCATGCGTTCTCGGACTGCTGAAGGGTCGGCCAGCTCGAGCGGCAGGGCCGAAAGAGACAACCACCGGGCGAGCCGTGGTGTGTGGTGCACATGTAAGCACAGTTTATACCGGACATCAGCCGCTGGACCGAGCCGATCGGGAGCTCGGCGGCGAGGTCTGAGATGGGTCAAGCAGTTGCGCCCTGTCGGTTTCTCAACGCATGGCCACCCTGGTTCGGCTCACGACCCGGTGGGCCTTGTCGTGATGCCGACGCGGTGTGATATTTTGGTGGGATTGGGAGACAGGTGTTGCCCGGTCATCCGTTAGGTGCGGTGATGACGCCACCGGAGGATAGCAGCGCGGTCGGTGTCCTGATCTTGACGGTAGAGATGCTTCAGCTCGGCACGGCGTTCCTTTGGTGCGTCTCTCAGCAAACGTGCCACCGTGAGCACGTCGCCGCGCCGCAAGACCTCGCCGCCGACGGCTTCCGCCAGGTAAGCGGTGCGGTCCCCGGTGTCCATGTGGGCCTCGACCCGACAGTCCAGCCAGCAGATGGCGTCAGCGTACAGGGGCGCGCCGCCGGGCGTCTCGGATAGGACGAGGCCAGCGAGCTTATCGATGTCGTGACCCGATTCGAGTCCAAAACGCCAGACGCTCGCCAGGTCGTCGGCCGCCAGCAGGTGCAGCGCGAAGGCGCCGCTCGACTCGATCAATCCCCAGGTGTGGTGATGCTTGGCCACGGCAATCAGGATCCGCGGGATGTCCGGGACGATGGACGCGCGGATCACGGACGTGGCGATGAACCCGCCGCGACGCTCATTGTCGCAGGCGGTGACCAGCCAAACCGGCGGATCATAGAGGTGGAAGACCTCGGCGATCGCTGCGCTTGTCTCGGGGCCCATGGGATCAGCGCGCGGCATCGGCGATTCGACCCCTGCTCATCCGGAGCATGGAGACGGGATGAGGCGATCGAGCCGCTCGGTGATGCTTTGCTCGATCGCGCCCTTCAGTGGCTTGAGGAAGAACCCCAGGTGCACCTCGAGGGTGAGGCGAGTCTCGGTCACCTCGATGCTTCCGGTTGCGCCGCCTCGTCGGAGCTCCAGACGGGTCCCGCTCCAGACGCATCGGGCATCCAACTCGCTGCCGAGCAGATCCGCGAGGGCTTCGATCTGGCCCACCGCCTGCTCGAGGCCCAGGCTATGTTCGCGTTCGATGAGGATGTCGGCCATGGGGTGTCGAGGAAGATGTGGATCCTGGTGCTATTGTTGGGTGGGCGGCGCAGTGGGTCAAGGGAAGGGGTCTTGTCGGGGGACCGGATCCGTCTCGATATCCTCGTAAGCCTCCGGTACGAAGCGCGGCGTGCAAATCGCGAGGAACACAAGGTCGGTTTCACCCCTGTTGGCGATGGACTGGCCATGACCTGCAGGGATATAGACCAGGTCTCCTGGACCCACCACCTTGGATGGGATTCCCTGCACCTCGACACGCCCCTGTCCCGAAAGGATCAGGTAGCGCTCGACGATCCCGATGAGCCGGTGGCTGCGCGTGGTCACGCCGGGTGCCACCCGGGCGCGGGCCACGGACACCTCCGGATCATCAGGGCGATTCCAGTATTCAAGGATATAGCAATGTTCTAAACAGAAAAACTCGTCGGATTCGTGAGGAGTCTGGACCAGTCCGATCGATGACCTCGTCACTTTCCGATGCCGCGTCGATAGGCGGCAGAGCGCCGGTCACCCCCGCGTGCGCGCGGCAATGCTCGACGATTCAGAATCGTCTCGATCTCTTGGCAAAATTCCTCATCTCCAAGCACCCATGCCTTATTCGTGGCGTCTCGAATGCGTGTGAGCATCTGGTCGTCCAGGTGCTCCTCGGCCTGCGCAGCGTAAGTGGCTCGACGCGCCATGGCACTCCGACCGAGCCGCTCGTATTCCGGGTGCGTGGTGACCAAGGGGTCATCGTCCCCATGAGCATTGGCTCCATAGCTCGACCAGCCATAATCGCCGGGTTGTGCCACCAAGGCCGCACGCACCGGATTGGACTCCACGTAGTGACTGACCGGAAGCAGATACTGCTTGGGGTCGAGCAGGGTGGCCCGGTAGCGCCCGTCCCAGAGGGTTCCCGTGCGCTCGTAACGGGCGTTGAAGTGCTGCACATAGTAGCGACCGACATACTGCATCAGCTTACCAACCCCGTTTTCCAGTCGCGACGTGAGCAAGAGGTGGAAATGATCGGGCATCAGCACGTAGGCATGCAGATCGCATTCGAACTTGTTGGCCGCTGCGCCGATTTTTTCCCAAAGAAACCAATAGTCTTCCTCCTCGAACAGGATGCGTTGGTGATTGTTTCCGCGCTGAATGACATGCTGCGGATAGCCGGGCAGGACAAATCTGGGGAGACGCGCCATGAGTGGGGTCGGAGCCGGTTGGTTGACCTGTCTCTGAGTATAGAGCGAATCACGAAAGACAACAGGCAGTTGATGCAATCCATGGGGTATGGACGATCCTGGAGTCGGACTGATCGTGCTCGCTCAACATGGCGACGCGCTCGCCTCTGGGGCCATGCGATTACCCATATCTTCGCATGCCCTGGGGGCCCCGGGGCCTGGACACAGCCCGCCTGAGCTGTTGAAATGCCGCCCCATCACCACCGATGGGGCAAGTGTCGATGAACGAGGAACCGGTTGGCAAGCTGTGCGGGCGCCCGCTGAGTGCGGGGGATCTGGAGCGGATCCGCGCCGCGGTGCGCGAGGCCGATCCGCCGCAGCGTGCGGAGATCGCGCGGCGGGTCTGCACGGCGCTGAACTGGATGGATGTGCAGGGACGTCCGAAGCTGATGAGCTGCCGGGTCGGGTTGTTGCGCCTGCACCGTGCGGGGCTGATCGCGCTGCCGGCGCCGCGCAACGGCAACGGCAATGGCCGGGCGCTGCAGCCGCGCTGCGACGCGCTGCCCGAGGCGGCGACGCTGAGCGGTTCGGTGCAGGCGCTGGCCGGTCTGCGTCTCGAAGCGGTCGTCGGCGCGGCGGACTCGCGGTTGTGGAACGCCTTGATCGCACGCTGGCATTATTTGGGCTATACGCCGTTGCCCGGCGCGCAGTTGCGCTATCTGATCCGCTGGGATGGCGGTGTTCTGGGTGCGCTCGGCTTCGGCGCGGCGGCCTGGAAGGTCGCCGCGCGCGATCGCTGGATCGGTTGGGATGCGCCGACGCGTGAGCGCCGGCTCGGCGGCGTGCTCAACAACGCCCGGTTTCTGATCTTGCCGTGGGTACAGGTGAAGAATCTCGCCTCCAAGGTCTTGGCGATGGCCGCCGCGCGGGTCGTGGTGGACTTTCCGGCGCGCTACGGTGCCTCGGTGGTGCTGCTGGAGACCTTCGTGGAGCATCCGCGCTTTCGCGGCACCTGTTACCGGGCGGCGAACTGGCAGTACCTGGGCGAGACCGCCGGACGTGGCAAACTGGACCGCTTCGGTCGTGCCGCGTTGCCCCGGAAAGGCGTCTTTGCCTATCCGCTGCGGCGCGACTTCCGGGTCGCCTTGGGGGTGTCCTGATGGAGGGGCTCGCAGCGGAACTGGCCGACATCGACTTGGGCGATCGGCGACTGAATCGGCGCGCGCAGCGCCTGGTGGAGACCTTGGGCAACAAGCCGACGTTGAGTATTCCGGGGGCCTGCAACGGTTGGGACGAGACCCGGGCGGCCTATCGGCTGTTCGATCACGACGCGGTCACCGCCGAGGCGGTGCTCGCCCCGCATATCGCCTGCACCGAAGCGCGCCTGCGTGCGCACCCGCGGGTGTTGTGCATCCAGGATACGACGGAGCTGGACTACACCAAGAAAAAGGACGTCATCGGCGGCTTGGGCGTGCTGAATCTGGAAAGTCGCTGGGGGATGTACCTCCATCCGACGCTGGTGGTCACCCCCGAGCGGGTGCCGCTGGGCCTGCTCGACGTGCACCGCTTCACGCGCGAACCGGGCAGCCTCGGCCAGCCGAAGGATCGACGCCGCCCGCTGGAAGACAAGGAGAGCGTCCGCTGGGTCGATGGCTTCGCCCGAGTCAACGCCTTGGCCGAGCGCTTCCCCGAGACGCGTCCGGTCTACATCGCCGATCGCGAAGGCGATCTCTACGATCTGTTCGTCGAGGCGCCGTGCCCGCAGACCGGCGCCGACTGGCTGATCCGCGCACAACACCACGACCGGCTGTTGTCCGACGGGCGCAAATTAGAAGACGCACTCGCTGCGGCACCGGTGCTCACCGAGGCCACCTTCGAGCGCCCGGCGGCGAGCGGCCGCCCGGCGCGTTCGGTCACCCAGCAACTCAAGGCCGTGCGGGTGACGCTCAAAGCCCCGGCGCGCCCCGACCGGACCTTACCCGAGGTGAGCGTCACTGCACTGCTCGCCGAGGAGATCGACCCACCGCCGGGGGAGGCGCCGCTGCGGTGGCTGTTGCTGACCAATCTACCCGTCGAGAACGCCGAGCATGCGCTCGAGAAGCTCTCTTGGTATCTGTGCAGATGGCACGTGGAGGTCTATTTCAAAATTCTCAAAAGCGGCTGCAAAATCGAAGAGTTGCAACTGGAGACCCGCGAGCGCCTGGAGCCGGCGCTGGCCTTCTACATGATCATCGCTTGGCGCGTGCTGTTTCTGACCCACCTCGGGCGCGACTGCCCGGAGATGCCGTGCGACGTGGTCTTCGCCGAGGAGGAATGGAAAGCGGTCTATCTGGTCACCCAGCGCCAGCCCCCACCGACCGAACCGCCCTCGCTCGATACCATGGTGCGGATGGTCGCCGGCCTCGGCGGTTTCCTCAACCGCAAGGGCGACGGCTTTCCGGGGCCGCAAACGATATGGATCGGCCTACAACGCGCCGCCGATTTCGTGCTCGCGCTGCAGGCGCAGCGCGACGCCAGCGGAAGTTATGGGTAATAGCATGCTCTGGGGCGGCGTATACTTCAACGTTTTTCATGCCGGAGTCGGACATGCTCGACATCAACCCAGTCGCATACCAGATCATTGACCTCAAGGGACGTGTGGAGTCCCTTAGGGGGTATCTTTGACTATGCCGAACGTAAAGACCGCCTGACCGAAGTCCTGCGCGAGCTCGAGGATCCGCGGATCTGGAACGACCCTGAGCGCGCCCAGGCCCTCGGTCGGGAGCGGTCGGCACTCGAGATGGTTGTCATCACGATCGACGAGCTGACCACCGGCCTCGCCGACGCGGACGACCTCCTCGCCATGGCTGCCGAGGAGGAAGACGAGGCGACGCTGGAGGCACTCGTGGAGGATCTCGCGAAGCAGGAGGGCCGGGTCTCCGAGCTTGAGTTCCGCCGCATGTTCTCCGGTGAGATGGACCCCATGAACGCCTTCGTGGATATTCAGGCCGGATCGGGTGGGACAGAGGCTCAGGATTGGGCCGAGATGCTGCTGCGCATGTATCTGCGCTGGGGTGAGCGGCGGGCCTTCAAGACGGAGCTGCTCGAGGTTTCGCCGGGAGATGTCGCCGGGATCAAATCGGCCACGATCAAATTCACCGGCGATTATGCCTTCGGCTGGTTGCGCACCGAGACCGGTGTGCATCGCCTGGTCCGCAAGTCACCCTTCGACTCGGGCAATCGGCGTCATACCTCTTTTGCCGCCGTCTTCGTCTCGCCCGAGGTGGATGACAGCGTGAACATCGAGATCAATCCCTCCGACCTGCGGATCGACGTCTACCGTGCGAGCGGAGCGGGAGGACAGCATGTCAACCGAACCGAGTCGGCGGTGCGCATTACGCACAACCCGACCGGGATCGTGGTCCAGTGTCAGAACGACCGGTCGCAGCACAAGAACAAGGATCACGCGATGAAGCAGCTCAGGGCCAAGCTCTATGAGCTCGAGATGCAGAACCGGCGTGCGAGTCAACAGGCGATCGAGGATACCAAGTCCGACATCGGATGGGGCAGTCAGATCCGCTCCTATGTTCTCGATCAATCGAGGATCAAGGACTTGAGGACGAACGTTGAGATCGGCAACACCCAGTCAGTGCTGGATGGGAATCTCGACCCCTTTATCGAGGCCAGCCTCAAGAGTGGGCTCTGATATCGGGCCCCGTCCGGGGTGAGGGGCAATCGATGGTGTGCTCTCATGTGCTCCCGGACATTGGACGTCTTGGCGTCGCTGCGGCTCGATGAACAGTCCAATCATTTTAAGACTTGGACCGCGTCTGTTACGGCACCCGTGATTGATACGACGCGGGCTTCTCGTGCGCAATCAGCGCATGTGATGCCGCACGCGGTTTAACAGGAGCCCTCTCGTGATGAGCGAACGAACCGAACGGAAACCGATGACCACAACGCCCGGTGATGCCGCTGTTTCGACGAGTCCGACCGACGAGCTCGACGAGCACAAACTGATCGCCCAGCGACGCGAGAAGCTCGCGCAGTTGCGCGCTGAGGGTGCAGCCTTCCCGAACGATTTCCGTCGCGATGTGATCGCGGGCGAGCTCCAGGCCGAGTACGGCGAGCACGAGGCCGAGACTCTCGAGACGCTCGGGCTGCGTGTGAAGGTGGCCGGGCGGCTCATGAGTCGCCGGGTCATGGGCAAGGCGAGCTTCGCGCATATCCAGGATATGTCGGGGCGGATTCAGCTCTTCGTCCAGCGCGATCTGGTCGGCGAGGATGCCTATACCCGCTTCAAACGGGACCTGGACCTTGGGGACATCCTCGGCGCGGAGGGCGTCCTTTTCAAGACCAAGACCGGCGAGCTCTCGATCAAGTGCGAAAACATCCGCTTGTTGACCAAGGCGTTGCGGCCGCTTCCCGAGAAGTTTCATGGCCTGACCGATATGGAAAGTCGCTACCGCCAGCGCTACCTCGACCTCATCATGAACGGCGGGACCCGCGAGACCTTTCATATCCGCACCCGAGTCATTCAATTCATCCGGGACTATCTGAATGCCAGGGGATATCTCGAGGTCGAGACCCCGATGATGCAGGTGATCCCGGGCGGCGCGGTCGCCCGTCCTTTCATCACGCACCACAACGCCTTGGACATGCAGTTGTTCCTGCGCATCGCTCCTGAGCTATTCCTGAAGCGGTTGGTGGTCGGCGGCCTTGAAAAGGTCTACGAGATCAATCGTAACTTCAGAAACGAGGGGTTATCGACACGTCATAACCCGGAGTTCACCATGCTGGAGTTCTACGAGGCCTATTCGGATTATCGGGATCTGATGGACCTCACCGAGCAGATGCTCCGAGAGATGGCCCGGCAGGTTCTCGGGCGGACCCTGATCGAGTATCAAGGAGAGCAGTATGATTTCGGGCGGCCCTTTGCGCGAATGACGGTGCGCGAGGCGGTCCTGCACTTCAATCCCGATCTCGAGCAGGCCGACGTGGACGATCTGGAACGCGCCCGAGCGGTCGCCAAACGGCTGGGGATCGTCCCGAAGCCGACTTGGGGACTCGGCAAGGTCCAGATCGAATTGTTCGAGCGCACGGCCGAGCATCGACTGACCGACCCGACGTTCATCACCCAATATCCAACCGAGGTCTCGCCGCTGGCCCGACGTAACGATCAGGATCCCTTCGTGACCGACCGCTTCGAATTTTTCGTCGGGGGCCGGGAGATCGCCAACGGCTTCTCGGAGCTCAACGATGCGGAAGATCAAGCCGAGCGGTTTCGCCAACAGGTCACCGAGAAGGAGGCCGGCGATCTCGAGGCCATGTATTTCGATGCTGATTATATTCGGGCGCTGGAGCACGGCATGCCGCCGACGGCGGGCGAGGGCATCGGCATCGACCGCCTGGTCATGCTGTTCACCGATTCCCCGTCGATTCGGGATGTCTTGCTGTTCCCGCACATGCGCCCTGAGGCCGGTGGCTGAGCTCCAGATCGAAGCTGTGCTCCTGATCCGTGTCAGTCCGACGCTGGGTACCGGGCCATAGGGCCCGACCGCGACCATGACAGTTTCAGCATGTCAGGACGGCGCGACGCGTTGGCCCGTTCGGGAGATTAAAGCTCCTCTCGCTCCAGCTCTCCCCGCTGCTTCATCAAATCCAGGATCCGCCGTGTCAGGATCAATTCCATCGCGTACATCATTTTGCCGCCGGGGACCACGAGCGTATTGAAGCCGGTGAGCATGGCGCCTTCGATCAGTCCCTTTAGATGGAGCTTGTACTCGACGGTTGGCTTGGGCTTGAGGAAATGGATCATCACCAAGCTCTGGTCAGCCGTCGGGATGCTGGTGGAGCAGAAGGGGTTGGAGGTATCGGTCAGAGGAATGCGTTGGAAGTTGATATGGGTCTTGGAGAATTGAGGCAGGATATAGTGCATGTAGTCATACATGCGCCGGTAGATGGTGTCTATCACTTCGTCCTGTCGATACCCTCGCTCCGCCGTGTCTCGATTGATCTTCTGAACCCATTCCAGATTGATGGTCGGGCACACCCCGATCAATAGATCGACCTCCTTCGACATATCGACGTTGCCGGAGACGACGCCTCCATGAAGCCCTTCGTAGAAGAGAAGGTCGGTGTCGGGCGGGATCGGCTCCCACTCGGTGAAGGTCCCGGGCGGCTGGCCATGAAGCGCGGCTTCTTCCTCGTTGTGAATGTAATATCGACGCTCGCCGGTACCGGTTTTCCCATAGCTTCGGAACAGCTCCAACTGCTTTTCGAATAGGTTGCCATCCGGTCCGAAGTGGCTGAGATTGGTTCCCTCTTTCTTCGCCTTGGCCAGCTCCTTTCTCATCTGCTTTCGATCGTACCGGTGGAAGCTGTCCCCTTCGACAAACGCCGCGCGTGCCCCGGCGCGCCGGAAGATATGCTCGAGGGCATTCTTGACGGTACTGGTGCCCGCGCCCGACGAGCCGGTGACGGCGACGATGGGGTGTTTTTTGGACATGGTGATCTCCTCCTCGTGCGATCGGTGGTGTCCTCTCGATCAGCCCAGAGGTCTTGTCGAGCTCCCCGTCGTCGAACGACGGGAGCCGCGAGTGAGATACCGGGCCTGGAGTACCAAGTCGATTCGACCGGGACTCACATCGAGGGAGCAGTTTTTATACCCTGGGGAGACTGACAACACTCCCGCTGATGCGCTTAGTACACTGTCACATTTATGATGTCAATTCGTTATATTGAATATAATTATATTGCCGGGCGCGAATACAAAAGGACAAAGCCACCCGTTCAACGTCGCGATGACCGCGGCACAACGCCTCATCGACAGAGATGGAAACGTTCGTCAAGACCGCGTTCCCGCGGCACATGGAATGGATATGGCGCCATGCTCAGTCGCCCGGCCGAATGAACATGAAGCAGTTCTGAAACTGTGTTTTCGAATCGCGTGCTGATGTCTGCCTCGGATGGCAGATCACCAGCTTCTCCATGGGGCACGGGCCATCGCGCCCTGGCTGGAATCTCTATGCGTCGGCTGGAAACGGGTAGGGCAATGGCTTGAATCGGAGCACGGGCCCGTCGTCACTGAGTCGGACCTCCCCGGATTCGGCCGACCTGATCTCGACCACGGCGAGGATCTCGTAACGCCCCCCTCCTAAAGGACTGGCCGCGACGACTGAGCCGCTGCCTTGCTGCGAGGTCGTGGATGATGAAAACAGCTCATCCCCGGGTCGTGGCTGTGTGTCGCTCTCGACCTCGGCGAGATACATCCGCCGTTTCAGCTTCCCGAGGTACTGCATCCGCGCCACGACCTCTTGTCCGGTATAGCAGCCCTTGTTGAAGCTGACCCCGTCGATAAGTTGCATGTTGGCCATCTGGGGCACGAAGGCGTCGGCAGTCCGGTCATAGACGGTCGGGATGCCCGCGCGGATGTCGAGCAGCGCCCAAACGTCGCGGTTGGCAGGGGTCGCTGTCGCGAGGAACGCAGTCCAGTGCTCGGCGAGTGCCTCGGGCATGCCGATCACCTCGAAGCGCGACACGGGTCCAGTGAGGCGGATGACGGCGATGCCGTCGGTGAGCGCGAGCCCGTTGTCGCGATCCGGGACCGGGAGCCCTCGGGCGGCCAAGAGATCCGCAGCACAGTCACCGGCCAACGCGATTCGGACCAGGTCATCGCTCGCGTCGATCAAGGTCACCCGACTGCGCAGTACGAACATCCTCAGTCGATTCAGGACGTCCGGGACGCGCTCTTGGGGGAGCTGGAGGTAAATGGTGTCGTCGATCCGCATGACGAGAAAGTTGGCCAGCATCCGCCCCTTCTGGCTGCAGTGACTGCTCCACTGGACGTGGGTCTGCGACAGCTCTCGGACATCGTTGCTGAGCTGACCTTGCAAGAATCCCACGGCATCCGCCCCTTGAACGGCGATGAGCCCAAGATGCGAGAGGTCAAAGAGGCGACAGCCGGGTGTGTCGGGTGGACCCGACTCAGGGAAGCGGGGTATTCCATCCTCGCCGATGCCGGCGGAGGTCGCCGTGAGAACGTCTCGCCAGAGTGGATGCATGTGAGTCACCTCGTACTGTGATCTGAAAACCCGGCGATCCCTGTATTCTGATCCCGGACAGTCCGTAAGCTGCGCTGGGTGGCGGCCGGATCCGGTATGATAACCAAATGCGTCGAGAAAACCGCGGCCGGCCCCGATCTGCCGGCCGAGGCTCGATCCGATCGATTCAGCAGGAGATCACAACAGCTTGTCGACATATCAATCCAGTCCGCCGGTCAACAGTCTGGTGCTCTACAAGGTTCGCCCCGCCCGCGTGGTTGGTGTTGGCGAGAAGATCGAGATCGAGCTCGACGGTGGACAGAGCAAGCGCGTGCGGCCAAAAGACGTCGAGCTCCTGCATCCGGGCCCCTTACGCCATCTCTCCGAGCTGACGCCTCAGGGGGGTGAGCTCCAGGCTGCCTGGGAGCTCCTCGAGGGCGGTGAGACGACTCTCAAGGAGCTTGCCGAGCTGGCCTTTGATGACTTTACGCCCGCCACGGCCTGGGCAGCCTGGCAGTTGGTCGCCGAAGGTCTCAGCTTCAGCGGAACCCCGAACCTGATCCGCGCGCGTCCTCGCGTTCTGGTTGAGCGGGATCGGGCGGAGAGGGATGCCAAGGCTGCCGAAGAACGCGAATGGCAGGCGTTCCTGGAGCGCATGGCTGCCGGGACGCCGGCCGCGGAGGACGCCGATCGACTCGGCGAGATCGAACGCCTGGCGCTGGGAAAGTCCGAGCACAGCCGCATCCTGTCTGCTCTCGGACATCAGCAGACTCCCGAGAATGCCCATCGGGCCTTGGTGCAGGTCGGTTACTGGCCGGTCAACCGTAATCCCTATCCGGGCCGCTGCGGGGTGCCGACGTGGGACCCAGACCTACCCATCCCGGAGTTGCAAGGGGAGGATCGGCTCGATCTGACCCACCTCCCGGCATATGCGATCGACGACGAGGGGAATCAGGACCCGGACGACGCCATCAGCCTCGATGGCGATCGGCTCTGGGTGCATGTCGCGGACGTCGCCGCCTTGGTCGAGGCCGAATCGGAGGCGGAGCGCGAGGCCAGGGTACGAGGGGCCAATCTCTATCTGCCGGAAGGGATCGTGAACATGCTCCCGACGATCGTGACCGACCGGCTTGGGCTCGGTCTCCAGCCGATCTCGCCAGCGCTCTCTTTCGGAATCCGTTGCGACCAGCGGGGCGAGATCCTTGACGTCGAGGTCCACCGGACCTGGGTCCGGGTCGAGCGACTGAGCTATGACCGGGTCGAAGGGCGGATGGACGAAGCGCCCTTCGCGGGGATCCAGGATCTGATCGAGGCTTTTCGAGCCAGGCGTCACGCGAATGGCGCAGCGAGTCTGGATCTTCCGGAGGTGAGTATCCGGGTCGAGCAGGGACGCGTGCGGATCCGACAACTCCCGAGGCTTGCGAGTCGCGCGATGGTGACGGATGCCATGCTGATGGCCGGAGTCGCGGCGGCGCGCTTCTGTTTGGACCGCGGGATCCCGATTCCCTTCGCGGCTCAGGCCCTGCCGGATGATTTGGACGATGCGACCGACCTGGCGGCGATGTATGCCCGACGCCGCCGCTTCAAGCCGACCCGCCTGGTAGGCGCACCGGATCTCCACGCTGGTCTGGGCTTGGCACTCTATACTCGCGCGACGAGCCCCTTAAGGCGCTATTCGGACCTCTTGGTCCATCAGCAGATTCGCGCGGAGCTGACAGGCCGTGGCGGGCTTTCGCAGGAGGAGGTGACCACGCGCATCGCACAGGCAGAGACGGCTGCTGGATCGGTCCGTCGGGGTGAGCGCCTCTCCAACCAACACTGGAAGCACGTCTTTCTGCGCGAGCAGGCAGATTGGCGAGGAGATGGTATCGTGGTGGAGCGTGATGATCGCAAGACCACGGTCCTCATTCCCGAGCTTGCGTTGGAGGCGCGGGTCCGAGTACGTGACACGCCTCTGTTGAACGAGCGGCTCCGGGTGACGGTGACGGAGGTCGATGTGCCGGCGCTGTCGGCTGGATTTCGTGTGCTCTGATGAAGACTCACGCAGGGGCGCCAACTACACTGAAGACGTTCGGCATCCGTTCGCGCCTCTGCGTGAAATCGTCCTACTAGGCGCCCCAGCGCCTGACGGTACCCGTGTCGAGGTGGACGAAATCAGACCTTTGGTAGTACCCCACACCTCCGCGGGAGAGCTTCACCGCGGCGTCTCGTATGTGTCGGGTCGGAAGATCGGGGAAGCGAACATCGATGGCCTGACCCGTCAGGTGCAGGCTGTTTTTGGCGACGCCACCGGAGTTTGCGCGGAGCATCTGATTCGTGCGCGGCGAACGGTAAGCGCTCAGGATATCGAATCGCGCGTCCGTGTCCCCAAGGTGGGCCTTAATATCGTAGAGCAGATCGAGTAGCTGCGGGTCCATGGCGACGGTATCGCCCGTTCGAAAATCTCGAAAGAAATGGTTCAACTTTTGCAGGGCTGGACGCTGATAACGGTCTCCAACACGATAGGTGACCGCGATGCGCTCGTCCGTGTGGAGATGTCGAAAGGCTAAGACACGTGGACGTTCGGTCGGTTTCTTCGCGAAAGCAGGTGCAGCGACGGCAGACAGTGCGACACCTAGAAAGTAACGTCGATTCATGTTCCCCCCGGTACATTGGACGTTTGAGCTTTTGGCGAGTTGAGAGTATAGGATGAGACCACCGGAAGGCAATATAAATTTGCACCGACATATGTCCCATAAAAAATTCATAAACTGCATATTAAGATAATTATAACTATATGTAAAATATCATTATCTTCGATTAAGTTAAGAGGTTACATGATTCGGCATTAAGTCATTTTTCGAGCTGAGTCGCGATTATTTTCGAGCAAGAACCGCCGAAAGTCCAGGCTGGAGGTTGCAGGAGTCCATCCGAGATGAATTATGGTCTACGCTGAATCACGGAGAGGGTCTTATCGTCAGACCATATCCCGGGCGCTTCAAGGCTCGCGATGGGTCTCAGCTCGGACCACGGCCAGGCGAGCCGGAAAGGGCTGAACCCTGCTGTTGTTTTGCATTAGGATGCGTGATTGAAGTAGGTCAAGGTTACCAACTCTTAAGAGAATTCGGTTCGTCTTGACGGGTTCGAGTCTCGGCAAGTCTCGAACGGCCCTAGGGGGTCTGCCGAATCGGGAAATCGACTCGCCTCGGACGCATGGCCCGGTCACGGCTTCTGCGTCCTCAGGTAGGATGGCTATTCCCGGTGCATTGTGGGGGGATAAAGATGCGTGGTCTTTTGGCGACACTGGTGGTGGTGCTGGCCGCCTGCGCGAGCGTGGCGCAGGCCGACATCTACAAGTACGTCGATACGGAAGGGAAGGTCTACTTCACGGACGCGCCGCTGAAGGGGAGCAAATACAAGCTTGAATGGAAGCGCGAGTCGAAGAAGGTCGTTCGCGAGACTGAAACTCGGTCGGCAAGCCAAAAGCAACGCACTAAGCCACAACTGGCTGCGCCACCTCCCTCGGGCTCGCTTGCCACACGTCGCGCGACCTACGATAACCTGATCGTAATGAATGCCCGACGCTACGGTCTCTCGCCCGCCTTGGTCCATGCGGTGGTGCGCGCCGAGTCGGCTTACAACCCAACGGCTGTGTCGAGTGCCGGGGCGCAGGGGCTCATGCAGTTGATGCCGGGCACGGCGGCCCGCTACGGCGTTTCGGACAGCTTCGACCCGGTCGAGAACGTCCGCGGCGGGACTGCCTATCTTCGAGATCTCCTTGACATGTTCGACTGGGATCTGGATCTGGCGCTCGCTGGATACAACGCGGGCGAGGGGGCCGTCATCAAGCACGGACGCAAGATCCCTCCGTATGCCGAAACGCAGACCTATGTGCGAAAGGTCCGTCAGTTCCTGTGGTCAGAGCGGGATGCGAGGTCGGGCGTCGTCATGTCGGTGCGGTGATGAGGGCAGATCCTTTGGCCGCCATCGGAGAGGATCCAGTCTCAACGGCGTCGTCTGTTGCGCCCGCTGAGCTCGTACGAGGCTAAGCCGACGGGAAACCAACGCGTCGGAGTCAGGACCTGTCATGCCGGACGCTGTTCAGTCTTCCCCGATAACGCGCTCGTCGCGTGGGGTTGAAAGGAGCTTCTCGGCCTCCGCCTGTTGTCGAGCGAAGACCATCCGGTACTGGATACCGGTCTGCGCATCTGCATCCTGTCGATGACTGCGAACCAGCGCTCGCGCATCTTGATAGCGTTCGATCGTGTCGATGTATTCCAGTTGGAGCGGAGGGGAGATCTTGTAGACGAAATAGGGCATGAGTGGCTTGTCCTTGACGATTTCTTATAGCGGGGCCTCGGTCTCCCAAGGCGTGGCCGCGGAGTCTGATCAATATCATCACAAGTCTAACGCAATCCTGAAGCCGCCTGCACCGGGCTTGTCGTCCACGGGCTCGTCGCTCATCGATGGGCCTGGAATTCGGGTCACTCCAGTCGGGGCTGAGCGAAAGGAATCTGTTTACTGTATAAAGAGAACCTTGGCGTAGAGATCCCAGGTTCGTGGTAGGGTTTGAATGCAGGTCGACCTCACGCCGCTGGCGTGAACCCCGTCCTCGCCATCGAGCCGGGATCGCGTCGTCGGTTCGGCCCAACTGATGTAACACCACTTAACAACGGGTTTCATCGTTCGCTTTGGTCAAGAACCGAGCGACGCGCGATGGAGCCTTGTAGGAGAGGCACGGAGATGATCAAACCTGTGGGTTCCGATGCGTTGCAACCTCTATTCGTCTACGACCCGGACACGCATCACGCCTTGATGCGCGAGGCGGAGACGCTGCCTTCGGTCGTGATCAGCTCGCAAGCGGCCGCCAACGCCGTTATGCTGGGCGGTGGTTATTTCAGTCCGCTCCCGGGTTTCATGAATCTTGCGGACGCGATCGCCGTCTCCGAGGGGATGAGGACCACCGGCGGTCTCTTCTTCCCAGTCCCCCTTCTCTGCCTCCTCGAGAGCGTGAATGGGATCTCCGAAGCCAAACGGATCGCATTGCGTGACCCCAATGTCGAGGGGAATCCTGTCCTTGCCATCATGGACGTCGAGGCGATCGAGCAGGTCACCGATGACCAGATGGCGCTGATGACAGACAAGGTCTATCGCACCGACGACCCTGAGCATCCGGGCGTGAAGACCTTCAACAGTCAGGGCCGCTTCGCGGTCTCCGGTCCGATCCGGGTCTTGCACTTCTCCTATTTCCAGGACGACTTCCCGGACACCTTCCGCACCGCTGTCGAGATCCGCAACGAGATTGCCGAACGCGGATGGAAGCGCGTCGTCGCCTTTCAGACCCGCAATCCCATGCACCTTGCCCACGAGGAGCTGTGCCACATGGCGATGCAGCGGCTCAGCTGTGACGGCCTGGTGATCCACATGCTGCTCGGCAAGCTCAAGCCAGGGGACATACCGGCGCCGGTGCGGGATGCCGCGATCCGCAAGATGGTCGAGCTCTACTTCGCTCCCAACAGCGCCATGGTGACGGGTTACGGCTTCGACATGCTCTACGCCGGGCCGCGCGAGGCGGTGCTGCACGCCTATTTCAGGCAGAACATGGGGGCGACCCACTTCATCATCGGGCGCGATCATGCCGGTGTGGGCGACTACTATGGTGCCTTCGACGCCCAAACGATCTTCGATGAAGAGGTCCCGGCTGGCGCGCTTGAGATCGAGATTTTCAAAGCAGATCATACCGCTTACTCAAAGAAGCTCAATCGCGTTGTCATGATGTCCGAGGCGCCGGATCATACCAAGGAGGATTTTGTCCTGCTGTCGGGCACCAAGGTGCGCGAGTTGCTCGGCAATGGGATCGCGCCACCGCCGGAGTTCTCCCGACCCGAGGTCGCTCAGATCCTGATGGATTATTACCGCTCGCTCGACTAGGCACCGGGCCTCGCTCGTCGCGAGGCCCGATTCGTCCGAGCTGTCTGAAGTTTCTTGTGGAATGTCGTCATGTCAGGATCTGCATCGGAAGCCCTTGCACCGGCCGTCGCGGCAACTGATGAGCCCGTGCCCGGCCTAGAGAAGTCGAGGCGCGACGCCATCCTTACGCTGATCCTGCTGACCCTCGCGACGCTGGCAGTCGGTCTCTGGTTGGCATGGGATCCGCGGTGGGGTTATGACGAGGCTTGGCATCTCTATCTGAGCACCGTCTCGCCATGGACGAAGGCGCTGGAGGAGAACCTGGTGGACGCGCATCCACCGCTTCACCATCTTCTACTCATGCAGATGGCGAGGTTCGGCTCCGATCCCTTCTGGTTTCGTCTGCCCTCGGTGCTCGCCGCTACGGGGATGGTTCCGCTCTGGTACCTGCTCCTCAGGCGTCTGAAGGTCAGAACCGAGACTGCGCTGCTCGGTGTCGTCCTCCTGATCACCAGCTTCGCCTTTCTGGAGCTCGGTGTGGTCGTGCGCTCCTACAGCCTGGGTCTGCTCTTTCTCCTCGTCGGCTTGCTCGGCGCGACCTCGCTCGTGCCCCAGGGGTCATCGACCAGGGCTGGTCCTGACACTGACTCCCAGCAGCGGACTCTAACGGCTGCACTGGGACTCACCGTCGCCTTCGCCTTCATCTATTCGGCGCTCTTCGTTACCCTCGCCTTGTTCATTGCCTTGAGCTTGATCTGGGCACGGAAGATCGTGACTCGAAAGCGACAGCTCGGGGAATGGGTCCGAGGGTGGAGCCCGAAAGAGTGGGCCGCGCTCATCTTGATGAGCATCGGGCATCTGTTCATCCTGGTCTGGTTCGTCGCCGGCTACGGTCGAGGTCGGGGTGTGTCGGCGCCGGCGCATATCGAGACCCTGGTCCTCGGCAGGGGCGAGCCGCTCCTCGACTTTGGCTTCAGGGGGCTGGCTGGAAATGCCGCCTGGCTCACCCCCC
>RRYU01005799.1_pt1 | contig 25677 bp, 26 predicted proteins | sample 2162651 | NCBI WGS metagenome assembly RRYU01 (sample SAMN10267283, study PRJNA491782) | microbial mat metagenome | isolation source: biomat in the production well | place: Japan: Minami-Kanto gas field, natural gas well KTG3 | collected 2017-06 | reverse complement strand
ACCCGCCGCCCGTCATGGCATTTTGATTTTGACAGCGCGGAGCGTGCCCTCACCACCCAGTTCGGCACCCGTGACCTGCGCGGCTTTGGCTGTGACGAGGCCCCCCTGGGTGTGGCTGCCGCCGGCTGTCTGCTGCAATATTTGAACGATACCCAGTGTGGCGCCCTTCCCCACCTGCGCGGTCTGAGCGTGGAGCGGCGTGACCAGGCCCTGATCATCGACGCCGCCACACGCCGCAATCTGGAACTGATCGACAGCCTCAGCGGCCAGCCCCGCCACACCCTGGCCGGGGTGATGGACCGCACCTCCACCGCCATGGGGGCACGCCTTCTGCGGCGCTGGATCAACCGCCCCCTACGCGCCATCGACCAGGTACGCGAACGCCACGCGGCCATCGCTGAACTACTGGAACAGCGCCTGATGGAACCGTTGCAGGAGGAATTGCAGGGCATCGGCGACGTGGAGCGCATCCTGGCCCGGGTGGCTTTGCGCTCGGCCCGTCCACGCGACCTGGCCACCTTGCGCGATGCCCTGGCCCGGTTGCCGGCCATTCAGTCCATGCTCGCCAACCTGAGCGGACCTTTGCCGGTAGGCCTGGCACAGGATATAGGCATGCATCCCGACACCCTTGCCTTGCTGCAGGCGGCCATCATAGACCATCCACCCATGCTGATTCGGGACGGCGGCGTCATAGCACCCGGATATGACCCGGAATTAGACAAATTGCGCGGACTCGCCGCCAACGCCGATGGATTTCTGCTGGACATGGAGACCCGGGAACGGGAGCGTAGCGGCATCGCCAATCTCAAGGTGGGCTACAACCGGGTACATGGGTATTACATCGAGATCAGCCGCAGCCAATCCGCTCGGGTTCCACAGGAATACATACGCCGCCAGACCCTCAAGGGGGCTGAACGATATATCACCCCGGAGCTGAAGGAGTTCGAGGACCAGGTACTGTCGGCCAGAGAGCGCTCCCTGAGCAGGGAAAAGGCCCTCTACGAAGAGTTGCTGGATCAGCTTGGAAAAACCCTGCCACCATTACAGGAGTGCGCTGAGGGCTTGGCCACCCTGGACGTCCTGGCCAACCTGGCGGAACGGGCGGAGAGCCTGGACCTGGCCAATCCGCAACTCAGCGAGGATCCCGGCCTGAGCATTCAGGGCGGCCGTCACCCGGTGGTGGAACAGGTAAGCGAACAGCCATTCGTAGCCAATGGTCTGGAGTTGGATCAGAGTTGCCGCATGCTCATCATCACCGGCCCGAATATGGGCGGCAAATCCACCTTCATGCGTCAGACCGCCCTGATTGTGATCCTGGCCTATGCCGGGGCGTTCGTGCCCGCCCAGTCAGTACGCCTGGGCCCGGTGGACCGCATCTTTTCACGCATCGGCGCCTCCGACGACCTGGCCGGCGGCCGTTCCACCTTCATGGTGGAAATGGAGGAGACTGCCAATATCCTGCACAACGCCACCGAACAAAGTCTGGTGCTCATGGATGAGATCGGCCGAGGCACCAGTACCTTCGACGGCCTGTCCCTGGCCTGGGCCGCCACAGTGGAACTGGCGGAGCGCATCCGCGCCTTCAGCCTGTTCGCCACCCATTATTTCGAACTGACCACCCTTTCCGAGGAGTATCCCGGTATCGCCAATGTGCATCTGGATGCGGTGGAGCACGGTGAAAGCATCGTGTTTATGCATGCCCTGCGCGACGGACCCGCTAATCAAAGTTATGGGCTGCAGGTCGCGGCCTTGGCCGGCGTGCCCAAACCAGTCATAATACAGGCACGCAAACATCTCAGGGATCTGGAGGAAAAGGCACGGCAGCACACTGACCATCAAATGCAGCAACTCTCCCTGTTTCCGCCTGATGAGCCTACAAACCCCGCCCTGGAGCGGTTGCAGACCCTGGATCCGGACGCGCTAACTGCGCGTCAGGCATTGGAACTGCTGTACGAATTATGTGAACTGGCAAAATCCTGATTGACCGCACACACCGAATCATACGCATGAATAATCAGTGATAGTCTCGGTCCGCGGGTAACACAGCGGACTCTGCGAAAGCGATCATACCCATGAGTAGCGATTCCTGATGGAGTAGATAACGGACTCAGGGCTCGGAATTAAACTCCATGCGGATTTCCCCAACCTGTATCTGGTCGCCGTCAGACAATCTGATTCCAGCTCCATGCACCTGCTTGCCGTTCAGGATAGTGGCAGAATCCCCTCCCAGGTGCAGCAGGAAATAGCCCTGAGCCCGGCGTGATATCACTGCCAGGTCACCACCCGGTTTGCCCAGTGTGTAAAGGGACTTGTCCACCAATTTGGAGTCGCCCTGGTCTGGGCCGCTTAGATGGCGGACATAGGCGCGGCCTACGGCCTCGGATGGTGGTGGTGGGGCGATTTGCTCCCGCGGCTGATGCGCAGGCGTATGCACCACGGTCTGGTCCTGGTCGTCGACCACCATTTCTTCCTGGCCGGCGTCGTAGTGCAGTTCGTGGTCGCCGACCTGAATGATATCCCTATTTTTCAGCATGTGTTTGCGCACCCGGCGGTTATTAAGCATGACGCCATTGGTGCTGTGCAGATCCTCAATGAAATATCCCGCATAGATGCGCGCCACCTTGGCGTGGTGGCGGCTGACTGCTGGGTCATCAAGACGGATATCACAATCGGCATCCCGGCCAATCAGGGTCTCCTTGCCGGCAAGCTCCAGCTCCATCAGGACTATGCCCTCATTCATAACGACGAGTTTCGGCATTGTTGTCAGCTTCTTCTATGTGTCCCGGTTATCGCGGTACCGTCACCCTGAGCAACCTCAGGTTCAGTCGTTCCGTCTGCCAATACTTGCACCAGAACCACTGTAATATTATCAGAACCGCCAGCATCGCAGGCCAGTTCGATCATGCGTGCCGACTTCTCATGCAAAATCTGAGTCTCTTCCGACAGGGCCTGTTCCAACTGGTCATTATCCACCATATGGTTGAGGCCGTCAGTGCAAAACATGAATAGGTCGCCAGGCGCGAATTCAACACTGTCCAGACTGACGGGGACCGGCTCCTCGGCCCCCAGTGCTCGGGTCAACACATTATCTCCAACCCCTGCCTCTATTGCTTCGGCGATGGAATCGAACATACCCTGGGTCACCAATTCCTGAACCAGGGTGTGATCCGTGGTGAGCTGGGTCAATCGACCGTCATGCAGATGGTACAGCCGGGAATCACCCACCCAGGCGAAAGCCAGTTCGTGGTCCAGGAATATGCCCATGACCACGGTGGTGCCCATGCCCTTGATTTCGGGGGCCGCATCCGCCGCCCGCCAGATAGCCAGATTCGCCTCCTCTGCAGCACGCTCCGCCTCGAGCAGACATGGCTCCAGCGTTCGCTGGCCGTTCAAACTCCTGTGCAAATGCCTCAGTGTCGTGTCCACTGCGATCTGGCTCGCCACCTCCCCAGCGCGATAGCCACCCATACCATCGGCTACCACCACCATGCCATCTTCCGGCAAGGTACCAAAGGCATCCTCATTGGTCTCACGCACCAGCCCCTTGTCGGTGCGGGCGCTGTATTCCAGTCGATATGGCGTCAATTCCGGTTCACTGTTGAAGTTCGTAGCTGAGGAAATTAGCGTTTAATCTGATAGTGAAATTATCGGCTCCTAAGCGTGTATACCGAATGCTACAGAGACGCATACGTGATGCAGCTCACAGTATGACATCATCTTTACTATCCGCCCTCTCCCAACCCGGCATCCAGGTGAGGTTTTACTGATTATTGTTGTTGAGAAAGGCGGCCATGCGCTTTGCCGGAATATAGCCGGGAAGCATCTGGCCATCATCCAGAATGATGGCGGGAGTGCCGGTTACACCCATGGCTTCACCCAGTTGCATATGATCACGCACAGGGTTATCACAACTATTCGTTTCCAGTTCCTCACCCGCTTTGGCGGCAGTCATAGACGCATGCCGATCTTTCGCACACCAGACATTGACTGCCTTTTGATAGGATGGGCTGCCCACACCCGCACGCGGATAGAACAGATAACGTACACGAATGCCCTCTTTATTGTAGTCGGCGATCTCACGGTGCAGTTTGCGGCAATAACCGCAATCGATATCTGTGAACACAGTCATTGTGTGAATGTATTTCTCAGGTGTGAAAATGAGCATCTGCTCCTCGCTCACTTGCGCCATGGCCGCCTTCTTTGCTTCAGATTCCTTGCTTTCAGTGATATTCGTGCGGGTATGTACGTCGATAATACTGCCCTGCAGCAGATAACGGCCATCGCTGCTGACATACACCACCTTGGGACCCACAACAACCTCATACAGACCAGGCACAACGGACTCGTTGACACTGTCCAGGGTGATGCCAGGCAACAATGTCCCGAGACTATTGCGGACTGCATCCGCACCGCTGGAGCTTGCGGCATCGACAGACACAGCGGATTCCCCGGCATGGGCGGCACTGCCAGCGAACAGCAGCAGACCCGTTAAAACGGCGTTAAGAACACCCTTCGTTTGCATAACAACCCTACCTCAATCTCGAAAGTTAATGTATTGCAGTGGCAGTCCATAATCCAAATCTCGCAGCAGAGTGATGATCTCTTGTAGATGATCACGTTTTTTTCCGCTGACCCGGACCTGCTCGCCCTGAATCTGGGCCTGCACCTTGATCTTGCTGCGTTTGATCGCTTTGATCATTTTCTTGGCGATCTCTGTATCTATGCCATGACGGATAACAACCTGCTGACGGGCGGCGTTGAGCGACGATATCGGAGGTTTGGCCTCCATGCATCCGATGTCCACCCTGCGCTTGACCAGTTTGTGGCGAAGTATGTCCAGCATCTGTTGCAGTTGGAACGTCTCTTGGGCGTGTAGTTCCACATCGCTGCCCTGCAGATCAAAATGCGCATCCACTCCCTTGAAATCGAAACGGGTGCCGACCTCCCGATTGGCCTGATCAACGGCATTGCGTACTTCCTGAAGATCGACTTCGGATACCACGTCGAAAGATGGCATAGCGCCTGCTCCCGGTGTTAAGTGTATTGGGGACGCACGGATGCTAACGGCTTCATTCCCGTTCTTCAATCCAGGCCATCTGAATGGCTTCCAGAATTTTTTCCCCTGAGTGCTCCGGATTGTCATCGAACTCATCCAGGGCCATGACCCAAGTGCGCAGGTCGACGAAGTTGATATGCAGCGGATCCACGCCGGGATGTGTCTCGTCCAATGCGATGGCGATGTCCAGGGTGTCGGTCCATTTCAGACCCATTGTTATTACTCCTCAGATATCAAGTGCCGGGTAATTCAGAGTGAGACTCAGTAGTCAGTGGTTCTCGGACACCATGTTGATGGTGTATTTGGGTATCTCAACCACCAGGTCTTCATCCGCCACCACGGCCTGACAACTGAGGCGGGACTCAGGTTCCAATCCCCAGGCCTTGTCGAGCATGTCCTCTTCTGCTTCTTCCGCCTCCTGCAGGGAATCATAACCTTCACGGACCACCAGATGACAGGTGGTGCAGGCGCAGGATTTCTCGCAGGCATGCTCAATATCGATGCCATTGGCCAGCGCGACGTCCAAAATCGTGATGCCCGACTGCGCATCGACCACAGCCCCGTCAGGACAGATCTCTTCATGGGGCAGGAATATTATTTGGGGCATATGTTTACCTCGCCGCCCTTGGCGGCGTTTGTGCCGTACTATATCGACATAAAAGACACCCCGTTCCAGTGCAAAGGGACAAACACAAGGTGTCGTCTATATCCGGTTTATTTGGTGTTGCTACTTGAATTCTTCCACCTTCTGGCCTGCCATGGCTTGTTGGATTCCAGCATTCATGCGCCGTTCCACATATGATTCACAGTTCTGCTCCAGGGCTTGCACGGCAATCTTGATGGCCTGTGCGTCGCTGCCGTCAGTGAGCCGGACCAGGCTGGCGAGCGCAGCATCAATACGTTCCCGCTCCTCGGCATCAAGAAGACGCTCTCCGTCCTCCGCCAGGGCAGCACTCAGGGCTTCGATTACCCTCCGCCCCTCCACCTGCTCCTCTCGCAGCTTGCGCGCTTCCATGTCTTCGTGAGCATGGGTGATGGACTCGGTGAGCATGGTCTCTATCTCAGTGTCCGTGAGTCCATAGGATGGCTTAACCTCCACGCGTGCCTTGACTCCGCTGCTTTCCTCCCTGGCGGTGACCGACAGCAGTCCATCGGCATCGACCTCGAAAGTGACCCGTATACGGGCGGCCCCCGCGACCATGGGCGGGATACCTCGAAGTTCAAAATGGGCCAGAGAGCGGCAGTCACTGACCAGTTCCCGCTCACCCTGCAGCACATGGATGGCCATGGCGGTCTGGCCATCCTTGAAGGTGGTAAACTCCTGGGCGCGCGCCACCGGGATAGTCGTATTGCGTGGAATGATCTTTTCCACCAGCCCGCCCATGGTTTCGATGCCAAGCGACAGCGGGTTGACGTCGAGCAGCAACATCTCTTCATCCGGATTGTTGCCGACGAGCAGATCAGCCTGCACGGCGGCGCCCACTGTCACCACCTTGTCCGGGTCGATGTCCACCAAGGGGGCAACACCGAAGAACTCACCCACCAGTTCACGCACACGGGGTACGCGGGTGGAGCCCCCCACCATGACCAGATCCTCGATTTCATCCCGGCTCAGTCCGGCGTCGCGCAGGGCACGGCGGCATGGGGCCAGCGTCTTCCTTATCAGGGGGTCTACCAGGGCGTTGAAACCTGAGCGATCCAAACTGCCGCTCCAGACGCTACCATCCGCTAGTTTCACTTCCAGGTCCACGCTGTCCGCCTCGCTCAGGGCCTCCTTGGCGGCGCAGGCGTCGCGCAACAGACGGCGCAGGGTGGAATGGTCCGCTGCGTCGCCGATACCCGCCTGCCGCATGATCCATTCGGCGACAGCACGGTCCAGGTCATCCCCGCCCAGGGCGGAGTCCCCTCCAGTGGACAGCACCTCGAACACGCCTTTGCGCAGTCGCAGTATGGAGATGTCGAAGGTACCGCCACCCAGGTCGTAAATCGCATGCACGCCGTCTGACTTCTTGTCCAGGCCATAGGCCACGGCAGCAGCGGTGGGCTCATTGAGAAGACGCAATACATGCAGTCCGGCCAGTTTGGCGGCATCCTTGGTGGCCTGACGCTGGGCATCATCGAAATACGCCGGCACTGTAATCACCACACCGTTGAGTTCCCCTCCAAGGGACGCCTGTGCCCGCTGCGCAAGCACTTTCAACACTTCGGCGGAGACCTCCACCGGACTCACATCACCGGCGCGGGTTCGAATGCGCGGCATATGGGACTCGCCCTCCACGAATTCGTAGGGAAGACGCTGACCCAGGGACTTGACGTCTTTCACCCCGCGCCCGATCAGGCGTTTAGCTGAGGCAATGGTATTGAGTGGGTCTTCCACGGCGGCCGCCCTGGCCTGGTGGCCGACGATTATCCGGTCATCCAGATAACGGACAACCGAGGGCAGCAAGTGCCTGCCCTCGGCATCAGGCAATGTGTCCGCCTGGCCGCTGCGCACCGTGGCCACCAGAGAATTGGTGGTACCCAGATCGATACCGGCGGCCAGCTTGTGTTGGTGGGGCAGCGCGGACTGTCCGGGTTCGGCGAGTTGTAGTAATGCCATGGATCTCTCTACCTGCGAAGTCGTTATTGATGAGACTGGTCGCGTGCCATCACCACGTGTACCCGGCGCGACTTGCCTCACTGCACATGCAATTAAGCGATTTCGTCGTCTAATTCAGCCTCCAGATTCTCCGCCTCGCTGCCCAGTTTTTCCAGAAACTGGAGCTTGCGCACACCCTCCCTCGCCGCTTCAAGACTGGATTGGCTTGCTTCTTCCAATTGGGCGGGGAAAGCAAGGATCAAGGCATCTCTCTGCGCATGCAGGCGCTGCATGACCCGTTCGATTACGGCATAAGGATCATCCCTGGTGCGTGCCTCGGCCAGTGCCTCGCGGAGTTGCATCTGCTCCATCAGGAATACCCCATCGCTGGTGGTTTCCTGACGTGCGTCCAGGTCTATACCCTGCAAGGCCAGCATATAGCGGGCGCGGGACAAAGGCTTTTTCAGGGTCTCAAAGGCTTGATTTATGTGACCCGAGGCCTGCACCGCCAGCCTCCTTTCCTGCTCCGAGGCGTTGGCGTAGCGATCCGGATGCACCACCCGCTGCAGATTACGATAGTGCTCGGCAAGGGCGCCCGTATCCAGGTCGAAGTCCATCGGGATACCGAACAATTCGAAATAGTTCTTGGAAAAATCCAGCATGATTCAAGCTTCAGGCCGTTATTGTGTCAGCAACGAGCAAACGCCCGGTGATCCGGGCGTTTTCGAAAATTGCATACCTGCAATGGATCAGATATTGAAGCTTTCGCCGCAGCCACAGGCATCTTTCACATTGGGGTTGTTGAATTTGAAGCCCTCGTTCAAACCCTCCTTGGCGAAATCCAGTTCAGTGCCATCCAGATAAACGAGACTCTTTGGATTGATGAATATCTTAATGCCATGATCTTCGAATACATGGTCTTCCGCCTCGATCTCATCAGCAAATTCCAGCACATAGGCCATGCCGGAGCAGCCTGATGTGCGAACGCCCAGGCGTATTCCGACACCCTTGCCACGGTTGCCCATGAACTTGCGAACATGGTTTGCCGCAGCTTCTGTCATGGTGATAGCCATCGACTTCTCCTGCTTCTGCACGGCTGGGGTTAATTACCCTGTTTGGCCGAATAATCCTTGATCGCCGCCTTGATGGCATCCTCCGCCAACACGGAACAATGCACCTTGACCGGCGGCAGGGCGAGTTCCTCCGCAATCTCTATGTTCTTTATTTCCAGGGCCTGATCCAGGGTCTTGCCCTTCACCCATTCAGTCAGCAGGCTGCTGGAGGCGATGGCGGAACCGCAGCCATAGGTCTTGAAGCGGGCATCCTGTATCACGCCTTCCTCGCTGACCTTGATCTGCAGCCGCATCACATCACCGCAGGCGGGTGCGCCCACCATCCCGGTACCAACATCACTCTCATCCGTACTGAATGCGCCGACGTTACGCGGATTCTCGTAGTGATCCAGAACCTTATCGCTGTATGCCATGTTACTTACCTCTGGTTAGACCGGGGCGGGTGAACCCGCCCCAGGACTCAATCAGTGAGCGGCCCACTGCACCGAACTCAGGTCGATACCTTCTTTGTACATATCCCACAGGGGCGAAAGCTCCCGCAGACGCTTGACTTGTGCGCCGATAATGCTGATGGCGTGATCCACTTCCTCCTGGGTACTGAAACGGCCCAGGGTGAATCGAATGGAACTGTGAGCCAATTCGTCCTCACGGCCCAGGGCACGCAGTACATAACTGGGCTCCAGACTGGACGAGGTGCAGGCGGAACCGGAGGAAACCGCCAAATCCTTGAGCGCCATAATCAGGGACTCACCCTCGACGAAGGCGAAACTGGCATTCAGATTGCCCGCCAGACGCTGTTCCTCGTCACCATTCAGGAACACCTGCTCCATATCCCTCATGCCGTTCCACAGGCGTTGTCTCAAGGCCAGAATGCGTTCATTCTCCGTCGCCATTTCCTCACCGGCGATACGAAAGGCCTCGCCCATGCCTACGATCTGGTGCACCGGCAGGGTGCCAGAACGCATGCCGCGCTCATGACCGCCGCCGTGCATCTGGGCCTCGAGCCGCACCCGCGGCTTACGCTGCACATACAGGGCACCGATACCTTTGGGGCCATAGATCTTATGGGCAGAGAAGGACATCAGATCAACATTGAGCTGTTGCAGATCCATGGGCACTTTGCCTGCGCTTTGTGCCGCATCCACATGGAAGATGATTTTTCTCTCACGGGTCATATTGCCCATGGTCTCAATATCTTGAATCACGCCTATTTCATTGTTGGCGTGCATGATGGACACAAGGACGGTGTCATCACGCAGGGCGGCCTGAAACTTCTCCAGGTCTATCAGCCCGCTGGGCTCAGGATCCAGATAAGTGACCTCAAAACCCTCCCGCTCAAGCTGGCGGCAGGTGTCCAGCACTGCCTTGTGCTCGGTCTTGCAGGTAACTATGTGCTTGCCTTTCTTGCTGTAGAAATGCGCGGCGCCCTTGATGGCCAGGTTATCGGATTCCGTGGCCCCTGATGTCCACACAATCTCCTTGGGGTCCGCATTGACCAGTTCGGCAACCTGAGTGCGGGCCTTGTCGGCCGCAACCTCAGCGTCCCAGCCGAAAGCATGGGAGCGGGAAGCAGGATTGCCGAATACGCCGTCCGTCGTCAGACAGCTGCACATCTTTTCCGCTACCCGCGGATCGACCGGGGTAGTGGCTGAATAATCCATGTAAATGGGTAGTTTCATTCTTAGCTCCGAAACCGCCTGTTGTCAGTCGCCGGTCCCTCAGGCCCGGACACGTTGTGCCTCATTTTCCAGGGCGCCAAGAGCAAAACCTGCCTGTTCGTCAGATTTCTGCCGTCCCGCCACTTCCTGCACACCTCTCCGGCTCATCAACTCCTTCAGGCTGATGTCGTTGAGATACTCGTATATGCGGGTGCTCAGATCCTGCCACAAGTCATGGGTGAGACAGCGGTGGTTGTCCTGACAGTTATGAGCGCCGTGGCAGCGGGTTGTGTCCACATTCTCATCGACCGCGCTAATGACCTCGGCCACATTGATTTCACCAGCTTCACGGGCCAGGCTGTAGCCACCCCCCGGTCCACGCACGCTGGCAACCAGGGAACATTTGCGTAAGCGTGAGAACAACTGTTCCAGATAAGAAAGGGAGATACCTTGGCGCTGGGCGATTTCGGCCAGGGTGATGGGACCGTTGCCGTGATGAATGGCCAGATCCAACATGGCGGTGACCGCATAGCGGCCTTTTGTGGTCAGCCTCACTTGTTCAGCTCCATAATTCGATGTATATATATAGGTGCTTGCTAATATATTTTACTTGAGCGTTTTAGTCAAGTATTTGCTTGTCGGCATTTTTTCTTTCAGCATCACCACCGCTTTCCATGCGATTTAACTCTTCCGCCGTGGTCACGATCTCACAACGGTCTAGATCCGGCAGGTCCGTCATGTCTTCGTCCAGGCCCAGACGTTTCATGACCCCGCACATACGCTGCATTTTATCGTCCATCACATGGATGTGATCAAGCATGCAATTGATTGCATGGGCCACGGGGTCCGGCGCATCCTGAGTCGCGCCATAGGCGTCAAAACCGATTTTCTTGGCCGTGGCCACGCGCCGCTCGCTGTGTTCATCGGCACTCTGGGTCTCCACCAACTTGCCTGGCACACCTACCACCGTGGCGCCCGGCGGTACTGGCTTGACTACCACCGCATTGGAGCCGATGCGCGCCCCTTCGCCAATCTCGATAGGTCCCAGCACCTTTGCTCCCGCTCCAACCACTACGTCATTGGCCAGGGTGGGATGGCGTTTACCTTTCTGCCAGCTGGTGCCGCCTAATGTCACGCCGTGATACAAGGTGCAATCGTCGCCGATGATGGCAGTCTCGCCTATTACCACTCCCATGCCATGGTCGATGAAAAAACGCCGGCCGATCTGCGCGCCGGGGTGAATTTCAATGCCTGTGAGCAAACGCGCCACATTAGACATCATGCGAGCCAACCACTTCAGCCCCAAATTCCACAGAGGATGGGAAACACGATGCGCCAGCACCGCATGTATGCCCGGGTAGGCCGTGAGTATTTCAAAAGCGTTCCTGGCCGCAGGATCACGTTCAAATACACTGTCGATATCTTCTTTGATACGTTCAAACATCACTCGTCAGCACCCACCCGTTCATTACCCGAGCATCCTACTCAATTTTTACGGCAAATTAACCGTCTAAAGATCAATGGAATGTTGCATCCCCTGGGACGCACCATTATGCATAAAACCCTTGTGGATACTATGGCATTAGGCGGACTACAGGATTCATCGGCGGCGGACCAGATTTTGCGCGGCGCTAAAAATGCCGCGCAGAATATTGATTTCCTCATCGTCCGGACGCGCCCGATTGAATAAACGACGCAGCCGTCTAAGTAATTTGCGTGACCGTTCCGGTTCGGCGAAACCAATTTCGATCAGGGCCTCCGCCATATGTCCGTGCAAACGCTCCATGGCCGCAGCATCGGCCACGGGCCGGGCATCCAGGCGCTCCCGCGGAGACGCCAGGGTCGTCATGCGCAACTCGTAGGCAAACAATTGCACGGCCGCGGCTATGTTGAGGGAGCTGAATTGGGGATGGGTGGGAATATGGCTCAGAAAATGACAGCGATCCAATTCCACATTGCTCAAACCGGAACTCTCGCGCCCAAAGACCAGTGCAACCGGACCCTGACGAGCCTCTTCCACCAGGCGTTTAGCCGCTTCGCGCGGCCCAAGTTCCGGCCACTCCACCGTGCGACGGCGCGCACTTGTGCCCATCACCAGCCGGCAGCCCTGCAGGGCCTCCGGCAAATCCGCACAGACACGGGCCGATGCCAGGATGTCATCCGCACCAGATGCCCGTGCAGTACATTCGGCGCTTGGAAAAATCTTGGGATTGACCAAATACAGTGATTTCAATCCCATGGTCTTCATTGCGCGGGCCACGGCGCCGATGTTGCCCGGGTGGGTGGTTTCCACCAAAACGATGCGGATGCAGGATGACATGGGAGGCGAAGCTTACCCGATGCAGGGCGTTAACGGAAAGCATCATTCACACAATGTCCGGGTTTTGCAGGAAAAACGGCTGGACGTTTAATCCCAGCTCAAGTTTTAATCGGATGGCTTGAACAGGTGGGCATACATACTGAGAAACCAATGCCTGCACTGGTGAGTAAGGCACGGCGCGTCATCCCTCGCAAACAGGCTGCTCGCTAACCTGTATGCTGCGTTTTGGAGGTATACGGAAGTACATCGTTGATATGGCCAGAGAGGTATGTGAACGAGTGAGCCGTTGCGCGGCATTGAGCGCAGCCAGGCGGATGTGCGCGTACTGGGCATCCAGTAACAGTCTCGCAATCAAGGTGCCCCTGCCTTATTCACGATTATCCGCTAATCTCAGCATCTCCGTGTCTGGATAAAGCACCCAATCACCGCTTCCAGAAATTTACTCCCATACAAGTGTCTACGCGGATGCCGGATTGTGTCCTGAGGCTTTCCACAGCGACTCGCTTCCGGTATCCTTCCGCCGCCATGCATCCCATGATAAACATTGCCGTACGCGCCGCCCGCAACGCCGGCCGCATCATCCTGCGCTACTATGAACGCACGGAAAGCCTCCACGTGGATGAAAAAAGCCGCAATGATTTTGTCAGTGAGGTGGACCGCCAGGCTGAGCAGGTCATCATCAAGGAACTGCGCAATAAATACCCCAGTCACGCCATCCTGGGAGAGGAGTCAGGAAGGCACAAAGGGGATGACTACCAATGGGTGATAGACCCGCTAGACGGCACAACTAACTACCTGCACGGTCTGCCCCAATTCGCCGTTTCCATCGCTCTCAAACATAGAGGCCGCCTTGAGCATGGACTGGTCTATGACCCTTTGCGAGAGGAGATGTACACTGCCAGCCGCGGCGCTGGCGCCCAACTCAATGACCGCAGGCTGCGCGTCAGTCAGCGCATCGACTTGGAAGGCGCCCTGTTGGGAACCGGCCTGCCCTTTCGAGACCAGCGTTTCATCAAGGAATACCTGGGCATGCTGGAGGCTCTTATGAAGGACAGCGCCGGCATACGCAGACCGGGTTCCGCGGCATTGGATTTCGCCTATGTTGCGGCGGGCCGCACCGATGGCTTCTGGGAGCTGGGCCTATCGGAGTGGGATTTCGCCGCAGGCGCCCTGCTGGTACGCGAGGCCGGCGGTGTGGTCTCAGACATCAGTGGTGGGGATCGTTACCTGGAAACCGGAAATGTGATCACAGGCGGATTCAAGGTCCACGCAGCCATGCTGAAAGCGATTAAACCTTTCCTCAACGCCCGCTTGAGTGCCTGAGCGTCCACCAGCCTGAATCTGCCTCAGTCATTTTCCCACCCCCCGAATCCCAGTCACGCAGTTGACAAGCAGTGCGGTCAGGTCCAATCCTGTCGATAAACACGAACCTTGTGCTCCGAATCACAACCCGGCGCTCAAGAAAATCCCGGGCATTCCGCTATCTGGTTTGTAAGTAAGCTGGTATGGCACGGACAATCCACGGGAAAAAGATGAAGACATATCTGAACAGACTCAGTGATCGGGCGTTGGAAATGGTGATGCGCGACGTGCTGGACGGTCTTGAGGAGATTGTCATATACCAGGCCATGCACAGTGAACTCGGCACATGCCGAATACTCTCCATAGAGCCTGCAGGCAAACAGCCACGTCACAATCCATGTACCGTCAGCCCCAAGGGGGAGGTAGTGGATTTTCTTCGCTATAGAAAGGCAGCCGGGTTCTGATGAATCAGGCGTAATGCAACCCGTCTGCTACACCCGGCAAGCTCACGGCGTGTCGTGGACCTCCTCTTCCTTCTTCACCTTCATCAGATCCGCCCGGCTGACACCCAGCATCACCACCGATGTGCTTGCCACGTAAACCGACGAGTAGGTGCCCACCAGTACACCTACGATCAGCGCCAGGGCGAAGCCGTGAATGATCTCGCCACCGAGGAAGAACAGGGCCAGCAATACCAACAGGGTGGTGCTGGAGGTCACTATGGTACGGGACAGGGTCTGGTTCAGGGAGCGGTCGATGATCTCAAGCACGGTCCCCTTGCGTACCTTGCGAAAATTTTCGCGTATGCGGTCGAACACCACGATGGTGTCGTTCAGAGAGTAACCGATCACTGCCAATACTGCCGCCAGCACGGGCAGGTCGAATTCCACCTGAAACAGGGAAAACACCCCCACGGTAATAATCACATCGTGCATCAGGGCGATGACCGAGCCCAGGGAAAACCGGTACTCGAAGCGTAGCGCCACATAGATGAGAATACCGAACATAGCGTACAGCACCGCCAGACCACCGTCCTCGGTTAATTCCTCGCCCACCTGCGGGCCGACAAATTCCACCCGCCGCAGGTCCGCCTTGCCCTCCACCTCATCGCTGAGCACCTTGAAGGCCCGATCACTGATCTTCGCCCTGTCCTCGCCTTCTTTTGGCGCCAATCGGATCAAAACGTCGCGCGGAGTCCCGAACAACTGCACGGTGGCATCGCTAAAGCCGATGCCATCCAGAGTGTCACGGATTGCACCCAGATCGGCCGCATCCTCGTAACCCACCTCCAGCAAGGTGCCGCCGGTAAAATCGATGCCCAGTTTCAATCCCTGAACCAGGACCGACCCCAGGGAAAGTAAAATCAATATCGTAGAGAAGACCACCGCCATACGACGGTGCTGCATGAAGGGGATATTGGTTGGTTTGAAAAGCTGTTTCATCCTTGCGGCCTCCTAGATCGCCAAGGCCGTGATACGGCGCTGACCATAGATCAGATTGATTACCGCACGGCTGCCCAGGATGGCGGTGAACATTGAACTCAAGATACCTATGAACAAGGTCACGGCAAAACCCTTGATCGGCCCGGTACCGAAGCTGAACAACACCACGGCAGCGATCAGGGTAGTGATATTGGCGTCGATAATAGTGGACAGGGCCTTGTCGTAGCCCGCACTGATGCTGGCCTGGGGCGTGCTGCCGTTACGGATCTCCTCGCGTATGCGCTCAAAGATGAGCACATTGGCATCCACCGCCATGCCCACGGTCAGCACAATGCCGGCAATACCCGGCAGGGTGAGCGTTGCCTGAAGCATGGACAGTATGGCCACGATCAAAACCAGGTTGAACACCAGCACCACATCCGCAACCAGACCGAAAACCTTGTAGTAGAAGGCCATGAAAATCACCACCAGCACTAGGCCGATCATCACCGAGAGAAAACCCTGGTCGATGTTGTCCTGCCCAAGACTGGGGCCTATGGTGCGCTCCTCCACGATTTCGATGGGTGCCGCAAGTGCGCCGGCACGCAACAGCAGGGCGAGGTTACGGGCTTCCTCGGTGCTGTCCAGACCCGTGGTTTGGAACCGGCGACCGAAGGGTTCCAGGATGTTCGCGATGCTGATGACCTCTTCGATTTTCCTCTTCTGTTTCACCGGCTCGCCGTTGACCATGCGCGTGATGGAACGATTCTCGATGAAGACCACCGCCATTGGCTTGTTCACATTGTCGGTGGTGACGTTGCGCATGCGCCGCGCGCCCTGACCGTCCAGGGAGACGTGCACCGCAGGCTGACCACTGCGTTGATCGAAGCCCGAGGAGGCATCGGTAATCTGGTCGCCGGTGATAATCACCCGGTTCTTCAGCAGCACTGGACGACCGTTGCGCTCATAGTACAGTTTCGTGCCAACGGGCACCCTGCCCGCCACTGCGTCTTCCACGCTGTGTTCGGTGTCAGCCAGTCGGTATTCCAGGGTGGCCGTGGCGCCCAGAATCTCTTTCAGCCGCGACGGATCCTGCACGCCGGGAAGTTCCACCACAATGCGCCGCTCACCCTGCTTCTGTATCAGCGGCTCGGCCACACCCAGGGCGTTCACCCGGTTGCGCAGGGTGGTGATGTTCTGCTCCAGGGCGAACTGCTTGACCGCCTTGGCATCGGCGGGGGCCATGCCGCCATGAATGTTGAAATACTTGCCGTCTTCATCCGTTTCCAGCACCAGAGAACGGAATTCGTTATGTATGATGTCCTCCGCCTGGTCCCGAGTCTGGGCATCCTTGAACTTGACAGTGACCCGTTCCGCATCATGCCCCACCGTGATATAGCGCACTTTCTCCTTGCGCAGCAGGGTGCGGATATCACCCGTGTAACGCTCCAGTGACTTGTCCACCGCCGCATCCATGTCCACATCGATGAGCACATGGATACCACCTCTCAGATCCAGGCCCAGGTACATGGGCTGGGCACCTAAACCGGAAAGCCAGCCGGGAAGGTCGGGTGCCAGCGTCAGGGCCGCCCCATAGTCCTCCCCCAGAGCGGCGGCCATAATGTCCTTGGCCTCCAACTGCTCTTCCGGGCTATGGAAGCGCACCAGTAGTTTGCCCCCTTCACGCTCCTCAATACGCTTGAAGGCAATGCCCTTGTTCTCCAGGGCCGCCTTGATCCTGGCGATGGTGGTCTCGTCCACCGGGTCGTCACGGGTGGCGGATATTTCGACAGAGGCATCCTGACTATACAGGTTGGGCAAGGCATACAGCAGGCCCAGCACGACCACAGTCAGGATCAACAGGTTTTTCCACAGGGGATACCGATTCATAAGCACATACAGCTTTCTTGGTTAGCGGGCGGACGCCCGGTCACATTTCCTTGATGGAACCCTTTGGCAGCACGGACTCCACGGAGCTGCGGCGGATCTTGACATTCACACCTTCGGCGATCTCCAAGGAGGCGAATTCATCTCCCATCTCGGTGACACGACCGACCACGCCCCCCATGGTCACCACCTCATCGCCCTTGCCCAGGGCCTCGACCATCTTCTTGTGTTCCTTCTGGCGCTTGACCTGAGGACGGATCATGAAAAAATAGAGAATTACCACCAGACCAATGGGAAATAGCAGGCCCATGAGGCTGTCCTGGCCCCCAATGGCGGCGCCCTCTGCTAAGGCATCAGAAATAAAAAAGCTCATGCTTGTCACCTGAAAGCTGATTAATATAAATGAATACACCGGCCGGGACCGATAAAACCAGCCGCGCATTATGACATAGATACATGGAAGTGGTAGGGGGATTGTTTCCGAACGTATCAGTTTATCCCCCAGGGGACCGAGCATATCCATCACCCGGCAGTTCTTCCATCAATCTGTGTGGACCCCGACACCTAAAAGAAGTTCTAGGTCCACACCAGTGAGCCCATTGCCAGCCGGTTCACTCGTCCGCCACCACGCTCTTGATCACGTACCCGCCGGACTTCTCGTCGGCCTCCAAAACCAGCAGATTGCTGGCCTGCGCTTCTTCCAACAGTTTGCTGAAGTTACTGAAGCCATGATAACTCTCGTTGAATCCCGGTTTGCGCCGCTTCAGGGTCTGCTTGACCATGGAGCCCCACAGCTTTTCCATTTCTCCCCGCTCCCGCAGCAGGTCTTCCACCGTGGCGACCACCAAATCCAATGCATCCTGCCTCTTTTGCTCTTCCTCGTTCGCTTGTTTTTTCACCACTTTCTTCTTGCTTGTTTTCTTTGTGGCACTCCGGCGCCGGCCTCGACCCGGCTTTTCTGCATCCCGCAGCAAGTCGTCGTAAAAAATAAATTCATCGCAGTTCGCGGTGAGCAGATCGGAGGTGGACTGCTTCACCCCGACACCGATCACCAGCTTATTATTTTCCCGGAGTTTGCTCACCAGGGGAGAGAAGTCCGAATCGCCACTGATGATGACGAAGGTGTCCAGGTGTAGCTTGGTGTAACACAGGTCCAGGGCATCCACCACCATGCGGATGTCTGCTGAATTCTTGCCCGATTGGCGCACATGGGGGATCTCGATCAGCTCAAATGCAGCTTCGTGCATGGGAGCTTTGAACTCCTTGTAACGCTCCCAGTCGCAATAGGCCTTCTTTACCGCGATACTGCCCTTGAGCAGCAGCCTTTCCAGCACTTTCTGAATATCAAAGGCGGCATATTTGGCATCTCGCACACCCAGTGCAACATTCTCAAAGTCGCAGAACACGGCCATATTGTTAGTCTGGGTAGGATTGGTCATAACATATCCCTGGAATCGGTGGCGCCATTCTATCTCCACCCTTAAATCATCTACCACCCATATCGCGGGTGGTAGATGATTTTCAGGAGGGTGCTGGCTGATCCTATTGAGCCTTGGTGGGAAAGTCCGAGCAATCCATTCCAGATCTCGGCCAGAGTGTCGTCCCCTTGGTGGAATTATGCCGGCAACGGCCCCTGGACCAGGAGTGCGACAGGGAAGTTGGTTTCGCTTTACTGACGCGTAGGCCTTGTGATTAGACCTCCCGTATAACTTGAATATGTATCAAACCGCCAGGAACAAGTCCGCTTTTTTCAGATAGTCCTGTTGCGGCAGCAACTCCTTACGTGGAAAGCATGCCAGGGCGGCGACACGCGGTTCATGGCAGGCCACGCGAATTTCAGAAATCGGAATCCCCGACCCCGCACCGACACTGTCACGATCCTGCTTGATGCCCATCCGATCGAGATAGATGGCCTCCCCGCTGCGGCTGACGTATTGAGCCGGATTGCTCAATACCTGGGCGATAAATTCCAGGTGGTCGTCCAAGGTGATCAGGCTCAGTTCCTGCCCGGCCAAATCCCGTTCCAATTCGGCGATGCTGGCCTTCAAATCTGACGCCCTGGCCTCGTCCGTCTCGTGGCGGAGGCGGGACAACAGACTGCGTTGCCGGTTCTCAAGGTCATCATGGGTCTCTTTGGCGACCTTTGCTCTACGCCTTATATAGCTCAGCAGGCTGTCGAATATGCAGCATTTCAACCCCCGGCGGGCCTCTTCCTCCGTAGCCCCGGGTGAAAGCACCTGGTGATCGGTAAAGCTCACGCCGGTCTGCATCACATCCTTGCGCAGATCACCGTTTACCACAGCCATGCCGAACTGGCGCCGTTCCTGTTTGCGCATGCACAATAAGGCCCAGCACTTTTCGTTTGCCTGATCGCCGTCAAACAGGCTGCGCACCTCTTCGCTGCGGCTGAATATTTCACTAATCTGATCCGGCCCGGAGAAAAAAGCATTGACCCGGGGATCTTCGACATAAGAAGAACGGCAACAGTTGATAGGCGGGGACAGGCCCTGCACCAATTGATCGATGTATTGGAAGGTCTCTCTTACCGGACCTCGCAACCGTTGTTCATATCCTGGGAGGATGCGCAGGCGAGTGTAAGTCTCTTCCACCACCTGCTGTACCGCCCGGTCCAGCAGCGTATTGTCCATTTCCGCCGCATGGTGGGTGCTTCCCGGACTTCCCCCGATCTCACTGATCCAGCGAAAGGTTTCCTGCAGTAATGACGTCAACATGTTCGTCCATCCTCATCTTCTGTTTCCGCCTTATATTGGGGGGTTTGTGGGACACATTTTTTATAAACACTTTGGCGGATTTTCAAATAATGATATGAAATCCGTCATCACGCAAGGGATTTGAGTTATTTTACTTCTTCAGCGAATACCGATGATGCTTGGCGCATGGCATAGAAATCATCCGTGTATTGGCACAGCCGTCCCTGTGCAATGGCCTCGCGCAAATCGCGCATCAAGTCCTGGTAATAATGCAGATTGTGGATGGTATTAAGTCGCGATCCGAGGATCTCGTTACACTTTTCCAAATGATGAAGATAGGCGCGGCTATAGTGCCGGCAGGTGTAACATGCACATTGCGGGTCCAAGGGACCGCTTTCATTCCGGTATCGGGCGTTGCGGATGCGCACCACTCCCTGGTGAGTGAATAAATGGCCATTGCGGGCATTACGGGTTGGCATCACGCAATCGAACATATCGATGCCCCGGTGCACTGATTCCACAATATCCTCCGGCGTGCCCACACCCATGAGATAGCGGGGCCGGTCTGCAGGCAGGCGGGTGGAAAGAAAATCCAGTAAACGCCAACGGTCCTCCGGCGGTTCACCGACCGACAACCCGCCCACGGCATAACCGTCGAAACCGATGCTCTTGAGCCCTTCCAGGGATTGCTCACGCAAATCATCAAACATACCACCCTGCACGATGCCGAACAGGGCAGCGGGGTTATCCCCATGCGCTATGCGGCTGCGTTCGGCCCAGCGCAGTGACAGTTCCATTGAAGAGCGGGTCTGTTCCCGGTCCGCAGGGTAAGGCGTGCATTCATCGAAGATCATGACCACGTCCGACCCCAGCGCCTGCTGAACCTGCATGGATTCTTCCGGCCCCATGAACACCTTGCGGCCGTCCACCGGGGAGCGGAAGTGCACGCCCTGCTCCGTGATCTTGCGCAACTCGCCCAGGCTGAATACCTGGAATCCGCCGGAATCCGTCAGGATGGGCCGATCCCAATGCATGAAACCGTGCAGATCACCCAGCCGCCGGATGATCTCAGTGCCTGGTCTCAGCATCAGATGAAAGGTATTGCCCAGCACGATCTGAGAACCGTTGTCCTGCAACTCTTCCGGTGTCATGCCTTTGACCGTCCCATAGGTGCCCACCGGCATAAAGGCCGGAGTATCCACCTGGCCACGGGAAAACTTCAGGACGGCACGCCGGGCCTGGCCATCGGTGTTCATCAACTCAAATTTCATGCTTCGGGCTCCATGGGAAAGTGCTCCCATAGTTGATTCAAATCCAGGATCTCAGCTTCCGGCGGCGGCAGGGTCTGCGGCCATGCTGCATCGGTGCGGTTGACCCAAACGGCGTACATACCATGCCGACGGGCGGCTTCCACGTCCAGCCTAGGGTCATCCCCTAGGTGCAGGGCCTGATGCGGCGGCAGCCCGGCCCAGTCCAAAGCCGCTTGGAACAGGGCCGGGTCGGGTTTGGCAGCACCTACATCTTCCGCACGAAAGGCCTTATGGAACAGTCCGCTAAGCGGAGTGCGCTCCACATCCGCATTTCCGTTGGTCAGCGCCACCAGAAGATACCTCCCCCCCAGTTCACGCAGGGCTGCGGCTACCTCAGCATAGGGCCGCACCCGGTTGCGGTGCTGTAAGAAATGCATCATGGCCGGTTCCGCCAGTTCATGGGAATACCCATAGTCCGCTAGTAGACAGAGCATGGACTCCTTTCGCAGGCGCGTCAGATCATGTGCGATATCCTCCCGCTCTCGACTCAATTCAATCCGGTGCGTGCGCAGCGCGGCCATGTCGTAGTCTGCCGTTATGCGTGGTGTAGTTTCCTCCAGCCAGGAGAAAAACGCCTGTTCTGCGGCGTCTAGAGTAGGCCGGCAGGGCCAAAGGGTATCATCCAGGTCTATGGTGATCAGTCTAATATTGGACAAGGCCGCTGATATTCCGCTCGGTTGATTTCCCTACATTCTGCCCGCTGGAATCAATCAGGGAAAATAGGGCAGACTTGCAAAATCTATAAAAGGACGACATCTCATGTTCGGATTCGACAAACTACGCTTGCCCAAGCCGGAACAAGCCCTGCCCGGCCGCGATATTCCTATGTCGGTGCCCAGGGTTCATTTCGTCAACGGCCACCCCCTGAGCCCGCCGTTTCCGGACGAAATGGAGTTGGCGCAATTTGCCATGGGCTGTTTCTGGGGTGCGGAGCGCCAATTATGGCAGACCGAGGGCGTCTACAGCACCGCCGTGGGCTATTCCGGCGGCCACACGCCCAACCCCAGCTATGACGAAGTCTGCAGCGGACTTACCGGGCATGCCGAAGTGGTGCTTGTGGTGTTCGATCCAAGCATTGTCAGCTATAAGACCCTGCTCAAACTGTTCTGGGAAAGTCATGACCCCACTCAAGGCATGCGGCAGGGCAATGATCGAGGCACCCAATACCGTTCGGCGATTTACACATACGGTGAACCCCAGGCAACAGCGGCTGAAACCTCCCGGGCGAGCTATCAGCAAGCCCTGAAACAGGCCGGACATGGCCAGATAACCACCGAAATACGCTTAGCGCCAACATTTTATTATGCTGAAGAACCCCACCAACAGTATCTGGCGAAAAACCCTCGAGGGTATTGCGGTCTGGGCGGCATCGGCGTGAACTGCCAGGACTGAAACAGGACAGGTCAGGCCCTTACTTCCTCGATTATCGTCTAGATACGCTTGACTACTGATTGGTTATATTAGAAAATATCGATGTACTGTAGGTCTACTAAGGCACTCAGTGCACTCCTCCATCCTCCTTTGGTGGAAACTTGGCGCGGCTCCCCGCCGCGCCTTTTTTTATATAGAATTGCTACTTTTGTTCTTGTTTTCGTTCCTTTTGTAGAAACATGGCATCCCCATAGCTGAAAAACCGATAGCCCTTCTCTACAGCATGCCGATAGGCCGCCATAACCGGTTGATATCCCGATAAGGCACACACCAACATCAACAAGGTGGACTCAGGCAGATGAAAATTGGTAATCAATGCGTCCACCACCCGAAACCGATAGCCAGGAGATATGAACAGGCGGGTATCGCCACTATAAGGTCTTAGCTCCCCCGCCGCCGCTGCGGATTCAAGACTTCGTACACTGGTTGTACCCACCGCTACCACCCGGCCGCCTCGCCGACGTGTCTCTCGTACCTGTTCACATACCGTTTCATCCAACTCCAGGTATTCACTATGCATCTCATGATCTTCCAGGCGTTCGGCCCGAACCGGTTGAAACGTGCCCGCCCCCACGTGCAGGGTAATATGGGCCTGCCGAACGCCCAGTTCTGTCAACTGTTGCAGCATCTCCCGATCGAAATGCAGCCCGGCCGTGGGTGCGGCTACTGCGCCATCGTTACGGGCAAAGACCGTTTGGTAGCGTGCTTCGTCCTCGGCTGCATCGGCACGGTTAATGTAAGGCGGCAAGGGCATGTGGCCATGACGCCTCATCAGGCCGGGAAAGCCGTCGGGGGATGTGCAGCGCAGGCGAAATAAGCTGCCCACCCGGCATTCCACCAGGACTTCCTGCTTACTGTCACCCAGCCTGATCCGGCTTCCGGGCTTGGGAGACTTACTGGACCGCACATGGGCCAGTACGGCATTCACGTCCACTAGGCGCTCTACCAGCACTTCCAGACTGCCTCCGGTCTCTTTGCGTCCGTATAGCCGCGCCTTGATGACCCGGGTGTCATTGAAGATCAGCAGATCATCCGGGTGCAACAATCCTGGAAGATCGGAAAATCGCCGGTCAGAACAGGCGCCACTCTGACTGCTGAGGCATAGTAAGCGGCTGTCTCTGCGCTGACTCAGTGGATGCTGAGCAATCAACTCGGGCGGCAGATAATAGCTGAAGTCGGTACGTTTCATAGGCGCCGGATTGTATACTCGCCCGAGGATTTGGTGTATCTCCCAGCGGGATGCGGTGATACAAGCGATATAATGCGATCTCACCGAAGCAAGGTATCCTCAGTCAGCGACCGGCTGGGACCTGGAGACATTGAATCCACTCCAATGCCTAGACATGTCAAAGAACAAATCAGAAATTTTCTGATTCCAGCGTAGCCGGCAACGATTATTCTCAACCCGTGAAGATATATTTCTCTCATAGCCTATATCACTTGCCCATCGCCCATCATTTCGGCACAATTCGCACCTGTCATCGGTGACCTCAATGCCCACTCATCGATCCGACATCCGGCTGGGTGGTGGAACTGGTATACACACAGCACTCAAAATGCTGCGCCGAAAGGCATGCGGGTTCGACTCCCGCCCCAGCTACCATTGGCAAAATCACCTGCTCAGATACCATGTCCAATAAACTCCCTCTGATTCTGACCGCCCTCACTGTCGGCGCTATCTCTGTTGTCTATCTCATCTACTCAGGCGATAACAAGCCCATGCGGGCCGAACCACCCCAGGGTCGCGCCTGCTTTGAACAGCTCCGCAATACATTGCCGCCCGGCACGCAGTATGAGGGGGCACGCGCCGAAGGGGATCGAATTCGCATCAAGGTGATGGATGGTGTGGAGTTGCGTGAACTGGAATGCATGGTCGACAGTAGCGGAATGCCTCACCCTGCCCACGAGAAGTGAATCAAAGAAACTGGACCGGGTATCCTTCGCCCCGTTTCTCAACTACCGCTCAATATCCTTCTTCGCACCTCTCGACAGGAGGCTACCTGCTGGAGCGATTATAATCCGGTATCCTGCGCCTTCTATGACATCTTCGAGATTGCCATCATGCGCCGCCAGCGTTTACTGATCCGTTGAAAAGCTGGCGGAGTACAAACCCTATAGAAGCCCCTTATACCCCTGGATTTGCTCATCCTTGACCAGGCAGAACACCTGTCGCTCAAACCCTGGACGGCCGCCAGTTGAATTTGCGCCTGGACTGGATCGACAGCGCAACTCCATTGAACAAATGATACCCACGCAACAGCAGAAGTGTAATCCAACTCCTAACACTCGCCAGACGTTGCCAGGGCGGCTAAACTCATTGGGAGTTGTCAATTTATTAAATAATTACCTGACATACCCTATAGCCCACCGTCTGCATTGGAGTATTGCAATTGAAGGCATATGATTTACCGAACTTCTGTTGAAACGCTTGGGATTCTGTGCCTGCTCAACGAATATGCGCGCTAACGGGAGTGTCCTGATGCCGGACCTTGGCCCCATGCAAAACGATGATGTATCAAGCCAAGGCGATACCCGCCTGAAGGGGGAATTATTCTCTCGATGGAGCAGCAATGAGACGGGTCCGCATACTGCCTCGAGTCTGACATCGGTCCAACGCAGCGAACTCATAGACCGCTTCATATTGCTGCTCAAACAATTGTCCCGGTTGATGCGTTGTGAGAAAAGCAGTGGCAAAAGGCCTGGCCTGGATAAGGTGCTGATGGAACTGATAAACACCATCAGCCGTTCCCTGGATGCCGACCGCTGCAGCTTGTTCCTACTCGATTCGGAAACCCATGAGCTGATATCTAGTGTTGCCGAGGGAGAGCTATCCCGGGAAATCCGCTTTCCCAGCCACCAAGGCATCGCGGGTAAGGTATTCCACAGCGGCAACTCTCTGATCATTCACGACGCCTACCAAGACCCCGATT
>RRYU01003680.1_pt1 | contig 25786 bp, 28 predicted proteins | sample 2162651 | NCBI WGS metagenome assembly RRYU01 (sample SAMN10267283, study PRJNA491782) | microbial mat metagenome | isolation source: biomat in the production well | place: Japan: Minami-Kanto gas field, natural gas well KTG3 | collected 2017-06 | reverse complement strand
AGGAAGTTAACACCATGGCCACTTACACAGTTAGATTTACACTCTCGCTGCCGGTTCAGTTTCCCAATCCTTCGAGATAGGAATCTGTACACGAGGACCTGGACTGACGCGAGCCTTGAGCATCTCGGGCAAAGCCAGTGTTCCAATTGGAAGGAGTATGAGTACGGCGAGCCCTACTGTGCAGATGCGCGAACGCACGGCCGCACTGCAATCCCGATAGATCCAAAGAATGACCCCGACCATTGCTCCGAGAAGAACGCCCTGCCAGAGAAGGTGAACTAAAGCCCACCCGACTGGAGTCATCCAGCTACTGAGTTCTGCGCCCCATTCCATCATTCCTCCCCTTCCATCTGATCTAGGATTTTCCGAATCTCCTTTAGCTCTTCTTTATTGGCCTTCCTTCCATCAAGAGCCTGAAGAACCAGGCGCGAGGCTGATCCCTCAAATGCTCGGTCCAGGAGATCACGCACCATCTGGCGTTGAACTTGGCTTTGTGGCCGCTTCGACTTGTATACGTGGGTACGCTGGCTCTCGTCCCGATCAACCAGACCCTTTTGAGCCATGATCTGCATGAGCTTGAGCACTGTGGTGTAGCCTGTCGGTCTTTCTTGAGTGAGGATTTCCTGAACCTCACGCACGGTGCAGGGTCCTTGTCGCCATAGAACCTGCAGGATCGCCAACTCGGCCTTGGTCGGGACTGGTTTTAGGTTCGCCATCTCCGCCTCCTTGCCCAGAGTATGTACGAAGATATTCGTAGTGTCAACGAAGAGCTTCGTACATAGTCAATAAAGCTGAAATCTGGCAAGGACTGTCCAACTGGTGCTCACTAACAATGTGGCCCTACAGGCTTACCCCACAAATCACTTCAACATGATTAGCTTGGTGGTCGCCGTGCCTGTAGCTGCGGCGATCTTGCACAGGTAGACACCGCTGGGTAGCGTGCGGCCGGCATCGTCGCGTCCATCCCAGACGATTTCGTGCTCGCCGGCATCCAGAACCGTACCCGGGTACAGTTCACGCACATGACGGCCGGCGCTGTCATAGATCGCCAGCTTCGCGGCGCCGCGCCTCTCCAACTCAAAGACAATGCGCGTGCGGGGATTGAAGGGATTGGGCCAGGCGGCCAGCTTGGCGACGGCGGCAGGAGCATCCACCGAAACAGGACTGAGCAGATAGCTCATCCAAATGTCCCAGGGAAGATTGCCCGGGCATTGAGTGGCCGTTCCCGGCATGTCGTTGTGGCCTTGAATGCCCGGCATGGAGCGCTGCAGGGGAATGCCGTACTCGCCGCAAAGCACATGGGCCATGAGGGTCGAGGCCTCGAGCATGGGCTGGCTGTTCCACTGATCGGGATCATCCACCGTCGCCTCGTGCTCAACACCAATGGATCGGCTATTGTTGTAGGGATAGCCAATGGCGCCGCAGTGCCAGGCCGTGTCGGCAATGCGCACGATCTGCGTGATGTAACCATCCCAACTGCGGATCACGAAATGTGCGCTCACCTGCGCGTCACAATTGTGAAACCAGGCAATGGCGCCGGCATAGGTGCCCACACCGATCCAATGATTCACCCAGGTATCGACCACGTGATTGCGACCATCGGCGTGATTGCAGGGTGTGTAATAAGCGCCAGCGGGCGGATAGTCGAAGGAGCGTTCGCCGGAACGCTGACCGGGGATTTGCAATTCCGGATGCGCGGCGAGAGTCAGCGTTTCGCCCCACAGCGTTGTCGAGGTGGAACCTTCGCGCAATACTTCGAAGTATCGCCTCGCTTGCATGTCTTCTAGATCGGCATCACCCAAAGCGCTGAAATGCGCGGCGGCATCGAACCAATGGGCAAGATCGAATCCTGCGCGCTCCTCACACGCATACTCGGCGAGCAAGGCCGCAGCTCCGCGAATATTCTCACGCGGGCTATCCTTGAGAGTTTGAGCATCCAGATCCAACAGGGCCGCCGCCGCCACGAGCGTGGCCTCGTAACTGTTATCCACCAGATGCATGATGCCCCAGCCCTGATCAATGGAAGGGCCGATCTGCGTCCAGTTGTTTTCCACGCGACCGATGGCCATGAGCAATTCTGCCGGCACGCCGAACTCTTGGGCCGCTGCGGCGAAGTAATCCGACAAGGTCGCCAGATCGGGATGCGGCCGCGAGAGATAGTCCCGCCAAGCATCAACATGAGCCCCACAAGCATGCTCTGCAGGATTCAGATGCCCGGCCACGGCCTCGATACTTTCCTTGTGCTCGGCCGCAAAGAACCGCTCGGCCATGAGATCAAGTGGGGAGAGTGCCAGAACGCAAATGACAAAAATGAAAGTGAATCGCATGATTGGTATCTCGGGCTAAATAGACACGGGGAGGGTGGGAGCCCTCCCCGAACGATTTGCGAAGCTCTAGTGAGGGGTGGGCTCCCACCCTCCCCGCGCCTTATTTAACCATCACCATTTTTCCGCTGGCCACAGCGCTGGGCGTCTCGATCTTGTAAAGGTAGACGCCACCGGGCAGCTCGTGATTCTTCCCATCGCGACCATCCCAAACCAACTCACTAGCGCCGGCGTCAAACCAATCATCGGCCAACACCCGAACTTCCTGGCCCCTCACGTCGAAGACGCGCGCGCGAAGGTATCCCGCATAGGGCATCTCGAAACGAAGGGTCGTCTTCGGATTGAAGGGATTGGGGAAGTTGCCGAGCGCCGCGAAGGCAGGCAGTTCAGGAGCGTCGGTGACAGCCTGGCCGTCCATGTTAAAGGAAGCATTGTCCACGGTGATAATGGTGAAGTCATCGGGATCGGCCATACTACCTGAGAAGGTACCGACCAGACCGTTCTCGTCGATCTGCGTGAAGGTGATGCTACCACTCGTGCTGAAGAACTTGTGATCGGCCACCAAATTCGCCAGCCACTCGGCCATGTCTTCGCCCTCACCCGGAATCTCGAATGAGGCCACATTGTCGAAGAATCCATAGATGGTCAGAAAAGTGGAGGTGTCCACCGGATAATTCCCGGGCAACAGCTCCGTGCCCGCGGTGCGCGTGAAGATGGCGGCAACATCCACGGTGGTGTCGGCATTGAGCGTGGCTCCATAGCCCCAGACCGTGAGGGTGTCGCTCATGATTTCCATGCGTCCGCCAACGCTCTCGGTCTGTCCCTCGGCCCAGCCCAGATCCGGATCCAGGATCTCACCGGTGGCATCGAAGGTGCCGCTATAGCTACCGAAGGGCCATTGCTGATAATCGAAGTGATAGCTGCCCTGGTAATACTCAGCGATCACCTCGTCTTGAGACAGGGCGGGCAGAGCCACGAGCATGGCGATGAAGGCGATGAGAAAGACGCACTTACGAAGCATAGTTACCCCTTGGGATTGATGTCGGAAATCGAGTATAGCAGATATCCGTACGGCGATCGAGATCTTGAAGCTTAGTTCCCGGCGCTCTTCTTCTTGTACTCCGCCGCGACCAGATCCACCTCACGCAGCATGTTCGAAAAGGAAGGCCTTGGAATGTCCGCCAGTTCGGCAGCCCTTCCCACGCGACCCTTGCTCTTTTCGAGCAGATGCCCCAGGAAGCGACGCTTGAAATCGCGCTCCACGATCTTCTTCGCCCGCTTGTAGTTCTGCGGAAGGTTCTGCGCCTCCAGTCCGCCCAGGTGAAAGTCGGCCAATGTCATCCTGCCACCTTGGGCGCGCAGGACAGCCATTTCCACCGAGCGGCGAAGCTCCAGAAGCTGGCCCCTCCAATTGTGCCGCAAAAGGAAGCGCTCCACTTCCGGATCCACATCGCGCACAGGCATGCGGAAACGCTCACCATAGTGTCGCAGATAAGCACGGAACAGCGAGGGGATATCCTCGCGACGCTCGCCCAGGTTGGGTACGCGAATACGCGTTGCCTCCAGGCGCTTGAGCAGTTCCGAGTTGAACTCACCGCGACGGCTTTTGGCCTCCAAGTCCTCCGAAGTCGTGGCCAAAAGTCGCAGAGGACCATCCAGCTGAGCCACAAGCGCTCGCTGGCAGGCCATGTTCAACTGGCCAACTTCTTCGAGAATCAGAGATCCGTCTTTTGATTTCTCCACCAGTCCCTGTCTCAAGGGACCCTGATCCGTGGAGCGTGGACCGAACAATAGAAGACCGCAATCTTCCTCGCCGAGACCCTGTGGATCGAATAGCACGAGAACGCGTTCCGCGCGTGGAGACAGCATGTGGACGAGGCGAGCAAGTCGATGTTTGGAAGTTCCTGGCTGCCCTTCGAAGAGGACGTGACCATCGCCATGGGCGGCGTCGCGAATTCCGTCGCGTAACTGCTCGACGGCATCGCTGCCTCCAGCGAGGTCTAGGTCCAGCCACGGGGTATGGAGGTCTCGGCCCTCAAGCAGAAGAAGGCGTCGATGAAGATCTCGCATGATCCCTCCCATGTGGGTCTGGGGAACCCGAGTACTCTAGGATTATAGATCAGGTTCATGAAAAATTACCAATAAAAGTAAATCTGACCGAAGATACAAATCGGGTCTATTAAAGGATTTCAGGACAAGAAACGCCGTTAACTTGGCTTACAAAGGTGAGCTAGGTGCCCCTCGGGGCTTCGGTGGATGATCAGCACGGCCGAGCCCTCCCCTTCCAGCCTCAAGCGCGTCCTCAGCTCTTCGGGAGCCAAGGGGAATCCCCGCTTTTTCAGGGCCAGGGTGCCGATTTTTCGTCGATCCAGGGCCTCCTGCACCCGGGCCAGGCTGAAGGGGAAACTCTCCAAGCGCTTAAAAGACTTTAAATAGGGGCTCTTGGGGTCCCGCTCCGAGCTCAAATAGGCGATCTGCTCGGCCAGGAGAAATAGATTCTCCCTGCGCGCAAAATCGGCCAAGAGACCCGAGCGGATTAAACTGCCATCAGGTTCATGAATGTAGTCCCCCGGGGCCTTGATGGCCGGTGCGGGAAGCTCGGGATCCCCTTCAAAGCGATTCACCTGGAAATCGTCCAACTCTCCTTCCAGCACCGTGGCCGCGGCCCGGGATCGCGGAAGACCGCCGCCCCAAATGGCCGCTTCCCGCAATTCACCCTTCCAGGACACCAACTCCAGCTCGTAATCCTCGCGATTTAGATCCGCCAAAGGGCCGTCTTGGCCGGACAAGGCCTCATGGGATAAATCCAGCGCAGGCCCCCACTTGATGCACCAATTGCTGGCACTTTTGAGCAAGGGCCTGAGCGAGGCCGGCGAAGGCGAGAATTCAGCGATGTTCTGGCGCCTGCCTGCCCGGCCGGATCCACCTGGCCGGCGGCCACCTTCGCGCCGGGCCGGATCGGTGAAAAGGCTGTCGTGGCGGGGAGGATCATCATCGGGAAAGGCCCCCAATTCGAGTTCACCCTCTAGGCCCAGGGTTTCCAGGTTTGCCTGAGCCATGGCCAGGGCCAAGGCGTCGCGCTCCATGCCCAGAGCGCTCGCGCCTGCCTGGGCCAGGCAACTGAGATCGCCGCCGCCGCCACAGCCAAGATCCAACACCCGGCCCAGGGGAGTTAAGCGACGGGCGCGGTGCATGGCTACAGGATAAGCACTGGCCTGTTCGAGCAGTTCGGGCGTGAAATAAAGCTCCGCTCCCCGAGGAAACTTGGCGGGCGCCTTCCGCCTGGCCTCCGCCAGACGCAGGGCCAGGGTCACCACCTCGATACTATGATCGCGGCGCAGCGATTGAATGAAGGCCGGACGTGCGCATTCTGCAGGTCCCGCCTGTGCCAGATGAGCAAGCAGGGCCGCACCATCCTGTGTGCGCAGGAAATTCAGCTCATCGATCCTCACGCAATCTCCTTTATCTCGCTGGGTGCCTGCACTATCATAGCGCAGATTATGCACCGATTCCCCCACTCATATGTTTGGGCCCTGTTGTCCCTTCTCGCCGTTCTGTCGGTGGCCTGCAGCCTTAAGGTTGAGGACCTGCCGGTGAACGAGCGGCCGGTGCTGGGCAGCATCGAGATCGATCCTGAAGAGGTGGTGCCGCTGGACACCCTTCGCTTGTCCATCAGCGCCACCGATCCCGAGGGGGACGAGATGGGCTTCAGCTGGAGCACCGGCAGCCTGGGTACTTGGGTGGACGACATCGCCAACGACTCCATCGTGGGATGGGTGGCGCCCAGCAGTCTTGTGGGTCAGGACTCGGTGACCTTCACCGTGAATGTCTTCGACTATGATACGCAAAACCCCGTGCAGGCTCGCCGAAGCCTGCCGGTGGAAGAGCGCTTCGGTGAACTCCTCGTCACCGTGCGCGACCTCGACGGCAATTTACTCGAAGTGGATTCCCTGGCAGTGCTTGGGGTGGACACATTGCTGGCCGATCCGCCATCCAGCACATTCTATTTTGAATCCGTGCCTTGGGGAATTCAGTCGGTGCTCGCATATCAAAGCGATACCCACTACGGCGCCGGCGATCTCTTCGAAGGATACCCTCAACCCGACACCATCTGGCCCGGCGAGCTTCACGAAATGGATCTACGCCTGGCGCCCCGGAGTCTCTGCATCATTCCCAGTGTTGTGGGCGAAGGCCTGGGCGACAACTACCTGGACACCATCCAGGGCGGCATCGATTGGTGCGAGAGCGAGGAAGCGGACACGCTCTATCTATATCAGCGTGACTATTTCCTGGTTGGACAGACAACACCCCAGGGCAGTGCAGCGATCATTCTGGATGAACGCGATCTCTACATCGCACCTTATCCCGGCGAAGGGCCACTCTGGCTTGATGTCAGTGCCGATAGAAACGAGATCGGTTTCTACATGACCGGTGAGCTTAGTGAAAACTGCGTCATCGAGAGCATCGCCCTTCTTGGCGCTTCCGACGCCGGGGTCAAGCTGGACGGCGCGGGCGGAACCTTCCGCAACTGTCGCTTCGAAGGCGCCGACAAGGGCTTTCACTTCCTGGGCGCTGAAGGGGACATCCTTCAACTTGAGCAAGTGGAAATACTCGGTGGAGCCTACGGCCTTTTCCAAGAAGGTGGACTGCTAGACGCGAGCGGCTGCCTTATCGCCGACATGTCCTGGTATGGAATCTATGTCAAAGAAGGCGGCGGTTCTCTGGAAAGTATGACTTTGGTGAATCACACCGTGGCCGCGATTTACACCGAAGACGCGCTGCCGCTCTACCTGGATCGAAGTATCATCGCAGGAAGCGGCAAGGGCTGTTTCACTCATTTGGGTTTGCCACCTGGACTGAGCTGCAATCTGTTTTGGGATAACCTTGTCAATCTCTACGGTGTACCCGGCAATGACTTCATCGAGGACGACCCGCTTTTCTGCAATCCCGACGCAGGCGACTGGCGCGTGGACGCCATGAGTCCCGCACTCGGTGAAGCCTGTGGCGACATGGGCGCCTTTGGCGATTGCGATTCTCCGGGCAGCCCCTTCTTGGAGAGTCCCTGATGAAAGCCCTGTTGATCCTTCTACTGCTTCCGGCCTTGGCGCTGGCGGATTATGTGGATCCCTACGGCCTGCCCTCGGGTAGCTCCTCCCTGGCCCTTGCCACTCAGGAAAACATCGCTAGCGGCAATGACATTGAAGCCTTCGACTTCGCGACCGCGGAAGTGCTCAGCGATTCTTACATCGAACATGTCAGTTCGGGCCTAGGCGACCTTATCTTTTTCGAATTGGATTCCGGATCCACCGAGCACTACCTTCGCGCACCCGAAGGAATCGACGGTTTTGACCGAAGCATCATCGGCCATCTTGGACCGCTGTCCTTGGATGAAATCCAGCACATGGATGATGTTGAGTTATCGGTGACGGCTCTCGCGGTGGATGGCGACGCCTACGTGCTTCTTCAAATTCAAGTCGAGGCTGAGCCCGAAACCACCGCGGTGAAGTTTCGCCTGACGAGCCTGAGCGCCGGGCAGATTCAATTCGATTGGGCCTGGCAGCCCAACGGCTCTCGCTACTTCATGCCGAGTCCCGCCGAGTCCATGGACTTCGGCGAGCTCAAACAAATCTGGTAGCCCTACCAGGTTATGTTTTCCAGATGTTTGACCAGGCGATTCATGGTGGGGTACTTCTTCAGGATGAGCGAGTGCTTGAGCCCGCACACTATTTCCTTCACCGCCGCCGGTTGCCTCGCGTAAAGCCGCTGACCCCCAAGCACATCATAGAAAATGCGAATGGAATCGAGCACATCCGTGCGTTTGTTCTCCGCCTTGCTGTCATCCAGGTGGAAGAGATCGAGCAACTTGAGTTCGAAACTCAAGCCGCTACGACGGACGATGACATTGCCGGGATGCAGATCCCCGTGGTACTCACCTGCCTGGTGAACTTCAGCCATGCCCTTTGCGAGGGCGTGTAGCAAATGCAAACCTTCGAAGGGGCGCACACGCTGACCGGGCTGGCGACTTAGAAAATCGCTGAGGATATCCCCTTCCACGTATTCCGAAATCAGCACGGTGATGGGCGTGCGCCGAAAAGTGATGCTTTCCTCGGTGTGATATTGAATGGGGAGGGCGCAATCCCTTAGACGATGCAGCTTCCGCGCATATTGGCGCGAAGTCTTGCCACCAGGATTGCGAACCGGAAAGAAGAACTTGGCCGCGCGCTCAATGCGCGTGCCCTTTTCGATGACTCGGTAAACTTCGCCTTCCCAGCCACCACCGAGCTTGGTGAGGATGCTGTACTTCCCCGCAATCATACGTCCGGGAAGAAAATTGAAGGCTTCGATCTTCTCAGGCATTAGCTACCCTTGCCGAAAAAGAACTGCGCGATGAAGCCGGCCAGTGGCGGGAAAACCAGCACCGAAGCAAATCGAATGAGTGTGAGACGCCAGCCAAGAATTCCAACTTCCATGGGAAGGCGTCCGAGAGACCAGAGGGACCATCCGGTGAGGAAGGCCACCATGGTTCCCACTCCCGCGCCCGATCGCATGAGGCCGGCTGCGATGGGAAGGCTCACATAGGGACCACCGGGCGCGAGACCGCCGGCCACCGAACCCAACATGATGCCGCGCCAACCTGAAGAATCGCCCACCCACCTTGCAATGAGTTCCTGGGGCACGAGGACCTGGATCATGCCCGCCATGATGAAGGCGAAAATCAAGAGTGGAACGATCTGCCATAGCATGGATCCGGCCACACGAAGGCCGGCCATGGTTTCACCCTGCCCTCGGCTTAGACCGATGGCCAGCAAGAGAAGGGCGATGGCGCCCATGATCAGAGTGGGAATTAGCATGCGCATGGGAAGCAGACTAGCACAGGATTTGGAGCGATTGAAGTCTCGGAGAGCAAAATTCGATTCGAGGGTTATCTACTTTCGCAGAAGCTTGAATGCGTGATTTCCCGAACCGGTTGCGATGTACTGGCCGATCCACAGCATGGCAAGCGATTCCAGGTAGCCGGCGCTTTCGATGCCACCCTGATCGAGGACCAACCATCCGAGTTCCTCGGCCAGCCCGGTCACGGTAACCTTGGCCGGCACATCGTTGCCGCAAATGAACATGTCGGGCGGGCCGCCGGGGAAATCTGGATCGACCATGTGCGGATTACCCACGATGTTGAAGGCCTTGACCACATGAGATTCGGGCAACCAAGACTGAATCTGTTCGCCCGCGGAGCCATCACCGTTGATATCCAAGCGGGGAGCTTCACCCTCGGCAATAATCAGCGGATTCGTAGCATCCATCACAACCTTGCCGGCCAAGTTCTCGGGCCCGGTAAGTTGAATGGCGTTGGAAGTGCCTGACCAGAGCGTGGCGAGAACGGCCACGTCGCAAAACTGAGCCGCATCCGCGAAGCTTCCTGCAGAGACCAGGCCTTGGTTCTTCTTGACCCAGCTTGCGACTCGCTCTTGCTCTGGAGTTCGAGTGCCCATCATGACCTCGTGCCCACGATTTGCGAATCCGCTGCCGAGCACCTGTCCCACATCGCCGCTTCCAAGAATACCGATTTTCATTTCTGCTCCAATATTGAGTAGATTTCAATACTCTCCATAAAACTGTGTTTATGAGAAAATGCAAGCATGAATCGAAGCAAATATCTGCCATACTTGGACTTACAAGTATTAATAGCATGGAATAAAAAGAGTGCGTTCCGTTATATTTGGCTTACCACTATGGGGAAGGCAGGCCAGCTCCATCGAATATATGGAGCTTCACTTGGCGAGAACCAACTTCCGGTTCAGCACAGCCTCATCCGTTTCCAGGCATAGGAAATAGATCCCCGCAGAGACCTCTTCTCCTCGCACATTGTGACCGGACCAGCTACTCGTATGTTTACCCGCCGAACGGAATCCCTCTTCAAGGGTGACGATCAGGCGGCCCTTGAGATCGAAGATCGCAAGGCGGACATGCCCGGACGAAGCCAGTGAAAACTCAAAATCCGTGTGCGGGTTGAACGGATTCGGGTGGTTCTGCGCGAGCGTGAATGGAGTTGGCAGTTCCATCGGATCGATGGAAGTCACCAGCTCCGGAGAGAGGTCGGCAAAAATACTCTCGTTCCCGTGGATGTCTCGAGCGGCGACCTTGTAATGGTAGCCACTTCCTGCCGTCCAATCATAGTCGATGATCAAAGTGTCGGTGGTCGCTCCCACCAAGTTTGCCGCATCCGGCACGAACTCAGCGCTTTCCCCGCGATAGACGGTATAGTCGCCTAGATCGGCTTCATGATTCGGCGCCCAACTCAGTTCGAGGTGGATGGGATCGGACCCCGCATGACCCGCCAAGTTCAAGGGCATGGCCGGGGCAAGATTGTCTACCGAATAACCGCTGTCCGGAGCTGAGGTGTAGAAGACCCACTGATCATCGGTGTGAGCCACGACCTGGAAGTAGTGCATTCCCGGATCATGGGCTGTTGAGTCGTTCACGGTCTGAACCGTCGAGGAGTAGCCCTCGAAGTAGAAGGCATCCACGTTCTCGACCCACTCCCAGAAGTAGTCGCGGCCTCCGACCGTCTCGAACCGGAAAGCCTCACCCTGAAATTCCTCGCAGATGGTCTCGAGTCCGACTCTCGGCTTTGAACCCTCTCCACCTCTCTCGCCGGGGATCTCCTGCATCGCCCGCCACACGGAGTAGTGGGTGATCGTACGCTGGTCGTAGAAATCGAAACCGCTGGCGTACCAGGCCAGGTTAACCTGCCCACCCTGATCCCCCGGAACATCCGGGCAATCGAAAATGACCGGCTCGGGAAAGCTCATCTCGATCTGTAGGGCCGTGCAGCTAGGATTGTCCCCGCCGATGGGGAAGTGAGTTGACCGCCACACCAGATTGTTGTTCGGTTCGGGAAAAGACAACCAGCTGCCGTTGTTGGCAATGGGAAACCAAACATTGCCGGAGTCGGGGCTGACATCCCAATTCACCGTTTCGATCTGTGTCGTGTTTAAACGGACATGAAGGATGGACGAACTTTCATCCGTGGTCACAGGCAGAGACTGGATCGTATTGAGGGTCGAAGCGTATTGGAGAGGATGCTTGGCCAATCGGAATTCGGATTTCGCCCAGCAGAACATGTCTCCGGATCGGGCCACGGCGTAGGCGTCGATATCGGAATCGGCATAGGTGACCACAGGATTCGTAGGATCGCTGACATCGACAACCTGAAGGCCGAGCACCTCGTCGGACACTAGGATATAGTCTCCGTCCACAACCATATTGGTCGGATCGGTGAATGTGGAACAGACGCCAAGCTCCACCGGGTTGTTGGGGTCGGTGACATCGATCACAGAAAGACCGTAGCCATCGCAGGCCAGGTAGACATGATTGCCGTCAGCCACCACATCGACGGCATGCCCTCCCGGCCAAAGATCGCCGATGTTGGGCAGCGCGTTGTCCGGATCGCTGACATCCAAAATCAGCAAGCCGTCGGGCCCTTCTGCCAGAAAGGCCAGGTCGCCGTCCACGTCCACACCCCGCGCGCCACTTGTCGCCACCGAGTTGGTCATCACCGGATTGCTCGGATCGCTGACATCAACGACATAAAGGCCATAGGTCCAAGAGCCCACGTAAACCCGGTTCCCCTCCACTTCGACCTCGACCATACCGGTTCCGAAAACCGCGGAGCCCGCAAAGGTCAAATTGCTGGGGTCGGAAATGTCGATGACGCGGAAGTCATTGTAGGTAACTTCGTAGGCATAATTGCCACTCAGTTCGAAGTCCTGCGACTGGCCGACGGTGAGTCCGTCCAGAAGCACCGGCGCGGAGGGATCGCTAACATCGATGGCCTGGAAATCGTCCCCGACTCCACTGAGATACAAGTGATCGCCGGCGAACTGCATGGCGGTAACATGGTTGAGAGATCCACCGGCATAGGAGGTGGCCGTTACTTCCGGCTGAAAGCTGTTGCGTAATCGCAGGATCAGGAAGTCCAACTGATCGCCACCGACGAATGCGTAGTCGCCATGTGGAATTACTTGCGTGGATTCCTCGTCTCCACCCTCCAAAACGACATTTTTCAGAAACACGGGAAGGGTCGGATCGCTGACATCTAGTAGGGACAGTCCGAAGGTATTGCCCAAGTAGACGAGATCACCATAGACGGTCAAGTTCCTGCTGCTGCTGAGCTGGCCGTATTCCCCGATGACAACAGGCAAGGTGGCACTGACATCCGCGATTACCAGGCCATTGGATCCACCCATGTAAAGAAGGTCACCTTCTACGCTCATGAATTGGGCGCTCATGTTTAGGATGATTGAGCCGAGGCTGGTCGGAGAAGTGGGATCGGCGATGTCCAACACGTGAAGTGCTAGCCCATCTGTTCCAAGATAGGCCCGGTTGCCGGCAATCGCGATGCAAGCCGGGTTCGTCACACCCGTGAATGTACCGGCCAGAATAGGGCTGGTTGGATCGCTGATGTCGATCACGTTCAGGCCCGCACCAACAGTCGGAACAAAGGCAAAATCCCCGTCAATGGTTATGCATTTGGAATAACTTGGCAGGTCGAGGGTCGTCAGCCTCGTCACATTGGCTGGATCCGAGATATCAAACACGCTAAATCCATCGCCACCGGCCGCGAAGAGATGGTCACCTTCGACGACCATCCAAAGTATTGTGGCATCGTTAGTATCGCAGTACCCGAGGCTAATGGGATTCTCCGGGTCGCTGATATCGTAGACATATAGGTACCAGCCCATCGATACGTACAGAATGTCGCCGGCAACAGCAAGGATATCGCAATCTCCTGTTGGGTCGGGCACGACCTTATCCAGATACTCCGGAAGAATCCCGAGTCCGATCTGGCCGGCCGCGGTGTCCCAGATCCCCGTCGAGTTGGTCGAATCGTAGAATTGTGTCGACGTGAAATCTTCCGTGTACAGATAGGATTGCGCGGCAGCGAATCCAGCATTCAAGAGCACCAGGAGAAGGATGGTCGAGCGCAAGAAGTGGTGGCTATTCCTCGGCATGGTGTGCTCACCTTTCTAGTATGAATTCTGGCATAAATTCGTCTAATAAAAGGGGAAATGCAGCATCTTCAAAACTACTCAGTGACAATATTAACACTGTGACTACTCCGACTCAATTTGAAACGGTTTAGAGCTATATACAGAAACGCACCTACACGGAATTTCCGAATAGGTGCGAATAGTTTTTTTAAATCGAAGCTTTGGAAACGAGGATGATTTTTAGCTTCTATCCTATTGGATAAACGTCTTAGTTCGCTCGCTAGCTGGCCCGCCTTCGGCTGCGCCCCTTACCTGCGGTCTTGCCCCAGTTGTTCCACTTCTTCCCACCGGGACGCCCATCACCGCGGTTCCTTCCGCGCGGCGACATGCTTCGCGCAGGCTTGGGTTCCGTATCGGGCTCGAAGCCATCCACCTGCTTTCGGGGAATCTTGGAACCGATCATGCGCTCGGTGGCGCGAAGCCAACCATAATCCTGACCGGTGACAAAGGTACAGGCGATGCCCTCAAGTTCCGCTCGGCCCGTGCGGCCGATGCGGTGCGTGTAGGCCTCGGGCGTATTGGGCACATCGAAATTGATTACATGGGATACGCCGCTCACGTCGATACCGCGAGCCACGATGTCGGTGGCAACGAGGATATCGTACTTGCGAGTGCGGAAGCCGCGCATGGCTTGATCGCGGCGAGCCTGAGACAGGTTGCCCTGAATACCCACGGCGCGATGCCCGGCCTTGCTGAGTTGTTCGGCAAGACGCTTGGCCCGATGCTTGGTGCGCGTGAAGACAATGGCCGATTCGCAGTCCTTGCGCCTGAGAACATGTTCGAGCAGGTCGCGTTTGCGTTGCTCGGGAATCATGACCAGCGCGTGATCGATGGTTTCCACCGGGGCGCTGCTGCTTAGTTCGACCACCTCGGGCGAATGCAAGAGATTGTCGGCCAAGCCGCGAATTTCCTTGGGCATGGTTGCCGAGAAGAGCAGGTTCTGCCTCTTCTTCGGAAGTGCCGCGAGGATCTTCTTGATGTCCGGCATGAAACCCATGTCGAACATGTGATCGGCCTCATCGATGACGAGGGTCTCGATGTGATCCAGCTTCAGAATACCCTGCTGAAGCAGATCCAGCACGCGGCCGGGACAGCCCACCACGAGCTGCGGACGGCGGCGAAGCTGGTCCACCTGGTTACGAATGGAAACGCCACCGTAGATGGTCACCAACTTCACGTGAGTGAAACGCGCAAGCATGCGTGTTTCCTCGGCGATCTGATTGGCCAATTCGCGGGTGGGCGCCAGCACGAGAGCGCAGGGACCCTTCCGAGGTTTCTGCATGATGCGCTGCAGCAAAGGCAGTGCGAAGGCGGCGGTTTTTCCCGTACCGGTTTGAGCCAGCCCCAGAACGTCGCGGCCTTCTAGGCCCGCGGGAATGGTGTCCAATTGAATGGGACGTGGCTTGGTGAATCCAGCAGCCTGGATTCCGCGCAATAATTTGGAGTCGAGCCCGAAGCGATCGAATTCGCCTCGTGCCGAGTTTTCAGTTTTTAACATGTATTGATTGAACTCCGCCGTGAGCGTGCAGGACATAACTGTACGGTTCGGCTGTAAAATTCCGACCCATACAACAGCGAAGGGCAAGAGGGGGTTGCTTTGCGGCGCGACCTCGAAGGGATGAACAAAGGTCCTGTTGTTCGCCGCTGCCGGGCGGAAGCCCGATCAAGAGTTCCAAGGTACCCAATATGATACGTTTACGCCAGCCCTACCCCGGGAAGCCCTCAGCGCAGGTGTCCATGAGCGCGTTCGAAATCCTGCAAGTAGCTCTTACAACCGATGTTAAGGGAATCAACACTGTCGTCACGCCATCGCGGATTCATGGGCAACAGGGCGATCAAGAGCAAAGTTGTGCAAAGAATTTTCATGGCAGCAATTGGCTCTGTGATTTCGTGCGCTTGCCGCCCAATAGAAAGCGTAGAAATCTCACCCAAGGCGACCAAGTGCGAAACTCCGGCTCCAGTCCCAAGGCAAGTTCGGCCTTGGTCAGAGAATCTTCAATGAGTGCGTCGTGGAGGGGGCGAAAGATAAGAGGCCAGCTGAACAGCGCCGGACCCGATGTGTTCATCTCCAAGACCTGGCGAAGGATTGCCCTCGACGCATCTTGTTTGACCTCATAGCCGTGGTGCCCGTGAAATCCCCGGGGGCTTGTGAATCGAAAGCGAATTGCGCGGCCGGGTTGGTAGTGCTCGATCTCGTAGCGAATGGGACCATGACCACCGCGGGCCCCCACAGCCAAGGGACCATCAAAGCTCATACGTGGCCATGTTTCATGCGGCCAAAGACTATCCTTCGGAGATGCAAGGCTATTGATCAGAGTTCCCACCTGCTCAGCCGGCCGCTCAAACTTGCGCTCGTGAGTGTTGAGAATCTTCACGAAGGATCATCTCCCTTGCTTGCAAGCAGCCTCAATTCGTTGGGCCTGCGATTCCATCCATGAAGAGTTGAACCGCCAAAGCAATGAGCACCATGCCCATCAGACGTTCTACAGCCACCAAGCCACGCTTGGAAAGGACCTTGTATAGGAAGGTCGAGCTGAAAAGAATTAGAAAGACGGTTAGCCAGGCGAGAATGGCGGCAAGTAAGAGCTGCCAGATGTTGCCGCCAGCGCCGGAAGCAAAGAGCAGAAGCACGGCTAGCAGCGAAGGTCCGGCAATCATGGGAATTGCCAAGGGCACGAGGAAGGGCTCCGCTTCGATTTCATCGCTGGCCGGACTTTTGAAAGCAGGAAACACCATACGAAGCGCGATGAGGAAGAGAATGATACCTCCGGCGATGCTCACCGATTGCTCTCTCAAGCCCAGGAAACTCATCACCGCATTGCCGCCGAATACCGCGAGCACGATGACGCCCAGAGCCAGGAATAGTTCGCGCACCAAAACCTTGCGGCGTCGCTCTTCGGGAATGCGTTCAAGTATGGGCAGGAAGACCGGGATGTTCCCAAAGGGATCCATGATGAGCAGAAGTGTCACAAAGACCGAAAGGATGTCCATTCTCGCCTCCGGGATCACTCCCAGTATTTCTCCATGAGTTCCGAGACCCAGACAGGTTCGCGAGTTTCACCTTTGGGACCGAATGAACTCATGTATGGTTTGATATCCAAGATGGGAGTTCCATCGATGGCGTCAAGCCCTTCTACCTCAAGACGAGTTCCCTCAATGGCGATGAGTCGACAAATTGTGGATCCTATTCGATTGGTCCGCCCTTTGGCCCGTTGCGCGAAGATTCCCAAGCGGGGAAAGCTGCTGTTTCCGCGAGGATGGCGGGCAGCGGTTTCGATTTTGTCAGGGCTGGCCTTATAGAAGTGGAAGAGCACCTCGATGTGGGAAAACTCTTCAAGGCCCATCAGCGCATTTGCCGTGAAACGACTCTCGTCCAGGTGAATGCTCGCACGAACCTTGCCCCAATTATCATCAAGGGTTTCCCCTCTACCACCTCGAAGGAACCCGATGGCTTCCATCTCGATTTTCATGGTCTTCCTTAGGCGCTGAACAAGAAGATGAGGGCAATGATCCAGGCGATCACGTAAAGGTCAAGAAGCAGTGCGATGCTCAGTCGCGATTTGCTTTCCCGCTCCAGGGCTTCATCCGCGAAGATGAGCCTGAGGGCAAGCCAGATTGAGTACAGTTGAAGCGGTGGCAGCAGAATTCCCCAAATAGCCGCCAGCATGGCTCGTCTCGCGCGAACGCTTTGAGCTTCCTGGCCATCATTGACCCCAACCAAAACTAGAGAATCGTAGATCTCTTTCGCTTTGGGAAGATCCTCCGGCGACACCTGTACCTTAATGCCTCCGACAGCCTGCCCGAAATGCCAGGCCACACTCACTGTTTCTTCATCGGCAATGAAAACGGATAGCCCCTCGGCCTCCAATCGTCCCTTGAGCATGTGAGCTTCGGCGGCCATGCCGAACTGAGCAACGGTTTTGAAATTTTCGCTCATGGTCATTCCTCTTTAGAGGTCGGTACCCGCCCGCCTCTCGGATTCCTTGCGCACGGTCCAGGCTTTTCTGTCGCAATGCTCAAGCAAGGGAACCGATATCTTTCGACTGATGTCGAAATGTTTTCCCACTTCTCCCACCGTGATCACTTCGCTTGTTGAGAAAAGTTCGCGCAAACCGGAGCGAAACGCATCGATTGCGCTGGTATGAACCAGGAAATCACCGTCGATGCGTACCAAACTTCCTTCGCCAAGCAGATAATCAACTAGATCACCGGCGAGTGAAGAATCAAGTTCGCCTAGAAGACCGTGGGATTTGAATCCGGCCTCCCGCCACAGCACTTCTGCCTTTTCAACCTTCTCCTGTATCGCAGGCGTAGGACTTGGATCGGCCTCTCCCACACGCACACCCTCGCCACGCAATCGAACTCGGGCTTGCGATTCAAGATGCTCAAGCATCTTCTGAAAACTCGCCTGGGGAAGTTCTGGTGCCAAAGCACTTCGCAAAGATTCGCGCGCCGGCCCCCATGACAGAGGGCGCTTCGCTTGATACCCTCCCGCCACTCTCTCGATTTCCTCGGCAAGGCGCGACACGTTGTCGGCATGAAACAGTGACTTCCCCAAGCGAAGTAACTGTCCTTCGTTTCGCATCTTCTCCACCACCGAAGCATCGCCATACTTCTCGGCCATGGCGGTGGCTTCCTTTTCCGCGAGTCCGGCCAGGCCCGCTTCCAGGCAGGCGCGCTCGAGAATTTCCTCGGGGTCTCCCGCTTCCCGTAGGCGCACGGCCTCCAAATCGCTCTCTCGGCCAAAACGCCTTTTGGGTGATTCGGCTTCGATCACCGTAGCGCCCGCCACGGTTCGCATGGGCGAATAAAAACGCAGGATGATGCGATCGCCCGGCGCGGTCACGGCGGCCTCTTCCAGACGCGCTTGAGCCAGAGCTTCTTCACCGGGAGGCAGCTCTTCTCGATCCAGGAAGACCAGTCGCCCGAGAACCTCCTGAGTTCCAAAATGAAAGCGAATTCGCGCTCGCTGTTTGAGTGGTCGTCCCAAAGAGGGCAGCGCCTTCACGCGAAGGGTCATCATGTGAGAGGATTGAAATCGCCCCGGCGTGGCCAGGACTTCACCGCGCACCAGTTCATCATGCTTCACTCCATGCAAGGCCACCGCGGTGCGCTGCCCGGCAATGGCAAGCTGCACGGATTCCTCGTGAACCTGAAGTTCGCGCACACGCACAGGAATCTGCCGAGGTAGAAGTTCCATCTGATCGCCCACGCGAAGCTGTCCGCTCCAGCTGGTACCCGTCACCACCGTTCCCATACCCTTGATGGTGAACACCCGGTCGATGGGCATGCGATAACTTCCCGCACTTTCCCGGGCCGGTACTTCGGAGGCAACTTGGGCAAGGGTGTTGCGCAGATCGTCCACGCCTTCGCCGGTTTCCGCAGACACCAAAATTACGGGCGCTCCCGCCAAGTTCGTGTCTTCCAGGTACTCGACGATTTCCTCGGCCGCCAATTCCGCCAGATCCCGCTCCACGAGATCCACCTTGTTCATGGCCACCACGGCACGTTTCACGCCGAGCAAATCGAGCACTTCCACATGCTCGCGCGTTTGCGGCATGACGCCTTCATCGGCGGCCACAACGAGCATGGCCATGTCCATGCCACCTGCGCCGGCCACCATGGTGCGCACGAATTTTTCGTGACCGGGTACGTCGATGATTCCCGCGTGCACATCGCCCAGAATCAAACTGGCGAAGCCCAACTCAATGGAAATGCCACGCGCCTGCTCTTCTTTGAGTCGATCGGTATTGATGCCGGTAAGTTTCCCAATGAGGCGCGTTTTTCCATGGTCCACGTGGCCCGCGCTGCCGATGATGATCTGCTTCAAGCGGGCTCCTCCTCGCGCACAATGCGCGCGCCCAGGCCAGCCAGTCTTTGTTCGATGCGTTCGTATCCTCGATCAATATGATAGATGCGGCTCACCGTGGTCACGCCTTCCGCCGCACAAGCCGCCAGAACCAGCGCGGAGCTGGCGCGAATGTCGGTGGCCATGACCGGCGCACCCTCTAGTTTTTCCACGCCGGTAACCACGGCCACATTGCCGTCCAATCGAATTTTCGCGCCCAATCTGCGCAGCTCGGCCACGTGGGTGAAACGGTCCAGGTATATTGTTTCGGTAAGCGTACTCACCCCGGCCGATCTGGCGCAGGCCGCCATGACCTGAGCCTGCATGTCGGTGGGAAAACCTGGATAGGGCGCCGTCACCACTTCCACGGGATTCATGGGCCGCCGGCCATCCACGCGAATGAAATCCTCGCCCACTTCCATGTCGAGTCCGCCGGAGCGAAACACTTCAAGCAGCGCGCTCTGATGATCGGGGATGCAATTCGTAACGGTGATTTCGCCACCGGTGGCAGGTGCTGCCGTGAGAAAGGTGCCCACTTCAATTCGGTCGGGCGGTACATCGAAGTTGAGAGGCTCCAGTGCTTCCACACCTTCGACTATTAATGTAGAAGTTCCGATGCCCTCGATCTTCGCACCCATGCCAACCAGACCTTCGGCCAGACTGGTCACGTCGGGCTCGCGAGCTGAATTGCGAAGTACCGATTTACCATCGGCAAGAACGGCTGCCATGAGCACATTCTCGGTGGCGCCTACACTGGAAATGCGGAAGTTGATTTCCGCACCCTTCAGGCGCCCACTCTCGGGCCATCTTGCATCGATGTAACCATGATCCAGATCAATGCGAGCGCTCAGCCGCTCGAGTCCTTCCAGGTGCAGATCCACAGGCCGCGGCCCCCAGGCACAGCCGCCCGGCATACTCACCCGCGCTTCGCCGAAACGAGCCAGCAAGGGCCCCAGCACGGTGATGGAAGCGCGCATGGTTTTGACCAATTCGTAAGGCGCTTCCCGCACCGGAACTTCACGCGCGTCAATGCGCAGGGTGGAGCCGTCGCGCTCGCACTTGGCACCCAGGGTGTCCAAGACACGAATCAGAGTTCGCGTATCGCGAAGGTCCGGCACATTGCGAAGTTCACTCACACCCTTGGCGAGCAGAGCCGCGCACATCAAGGGTAGAGCGGTGTTTTTAGATCCTCCGGGCTCCACACTTCCGCGCAGAGCTACGGGACCTTCCACTACAAATCGTTCCATGGGTTTCTCCTCTGACTCAGACTAGCAAGTTCAGAGGGGCAACGCGAGAGGCAAGCGCGGGTTCCGAGGGAGTCTCAGGCCTTAAGGCTTTCGACACCCAGCCATTCCAGAGCTTTCTCTTCAGTGCTGAAGATAGAGGTTTTCCTCGAGAGGAACTGCTTGCAAAAAAGCATGAGGGTGGCTGTAGACATTGGATCCTTAACCAAATAGGCCGTACGACCCTTCCCGCCCTCGTAAATCTCGCTAAAAGTCTGAACTAGAGAAGGAATCTCTTTAAGGCTCAGGGTGAGCCTGCACTGACGCATATCGACCAGATTCACCAGGTCTGGGTGGAAGCGGGAATCCATATTCAGCCTTTCAAGGGAGGCCCGAATCCCTTGTAAGTTCAATTCCCCCTCGAACTGCTCCTGTAGGTAACCTGATTCAGTATCAATTTTAAAACTGTAGACCATGGACGCTCCCGCTATAAACAACGCAGTAATCGACCCTAGACGACACCCCGGAATGAGCAAGATTCATTCTCAAGGCGCTGGGAATTCGGGTCAAGTATTATCCTGCTAACACCCTAAAAAAGTAATATTTACGGGATTAGATCAGCGGAAGTCTTACCGTGAATGTGGAACCATCATTCTCCTTGCTCGACAACTCAAGCCCTCCCCCGAAACGCTCCACCAAATCTTTCACCCCGGCCAGACCTACCCCCGTGCCCTTCACTTCACTACTTTTTGCGTTGGTGGCCCTGAAGAATTCCTGGCACATCTTGGGGATATCCTTTTCCGGAATGCCCATGCCCGTATCGGTCACTTCCAGCACGGCCTGACCCTCTTCTCTGCGCAACCGCACCGTGACGGAACCCTCATCGGTATATTTCACGGCATTGGACACGAGGTTCGAGATGACCAGGGAGAGGCCCTGTTCATCGAATCGAATGGGAACGCTATCGGCCGGTAAATCCAGGCACAATTCCAGTCCCTTGGCTTCTGCCTGCTCGCGATAGGCCTCGCTGCCTTCCCTCACGGGTTCGCGAAGATCGAGTTCGGAAATATCCCCCATGGGATCTCCCGCTCCGATGCGCGAGTGCTGAAGGATGTCCTCCACCATGCCCAGCAGGGAATCCATACGACCCTCGATCTTGCTGAGCGCGTTGCAAACCGCAGGGTTATCCTGATTCACAAACTGCAAGGAGCCGGCCAGCATCTTGGCACCTGCGGCAGGCGACTTCAGTTCGTGCACCAACACGCGCATGAACTTGGCCTTCTCCTTCTTCAACGCTTTCATGCTGGCAAGCTCCTGGTAGAGCCGCGCGTGATAGAGGGAGTAGGCAATGAGCTGGGAAATGCTCTCCAAGGGACGCAGATCTTCCTCGCTGAAACATCCACCACGGCGATTGATGACCTGAACCACCCCGTGAATTCTGCCCTGGTAGGCGGCGGGCGCGCAGAGCACATCGCGGGTGCGGAAATGGTTGATCTCGTCCCAGGTTCGGTTGAAACGGAGCTTGGGATCCACCGATGATAGGTCACCATAGGCGTCGGGGATGAAAAATGAACGTTCGCTAACCGCGCAAAAACCAGCCAGAGAATCTTCGCGAATGGGCACACGGATGGTGCGCGAGACATTGCCGATAACTGCGGCCGACTCCAGTTCCTGGGTTTCGGGAAGCACCAGATAGATGGTAGCGCGCTCGGCGTCGAGGGCTTGCTGGACCATGGCCGCGGACTGCTGGAGCAAGGGCTCGATTTCCACTTCACCGATCATCTGATCGTATAGTTCAAAAAGCTTCGGACTGATAATGAGATCCGAAGAGTCGAGCCTCATCACCGAGCCCCTCCCATTAAAGCCAGACTTCATGACACCGCCCTTCATTGCCTTCAAGACTTGCGCGGGTAATCACTGTTTGCCACTATTATACGACAATCGGGTCCACAAGGGAGGATTTGGGAATGAAGAAAGTTTACGTCATCGACGACGATCGCGACATCATCGATTCGGTCACCATGATCCTGGAGGCCGGTGGCTACGAAGTGGCCTCGCAGATGGAACAGAATAACGCCGTCGAGAACATCACGGCCTTCGGGCCCGATGTCATCATTTTGGATGTCATGATGCCCGGCAACGATGAAGCCGGTTTCGAAATCGCCAGGAACATTCGCCAGGCCGAAGCCATCAAGGCCAAGCCCATTCTCATGCTGTCGGCTGTGAATGAAGCGGGCGCCTTCCCGGGCACCTTCTCGAACACCGATCGCGATGATTCATGGATGCCGGTTGACGAGTTCGTGGATAAACCCGTCGCGCCGGAAAAACTACTTGAGAAGGTTAAGAAGCTGGCGGGATAGCGGCTCAAGCGTCCTTGGGTTTTGTCCAGGACCGCTTTCCGCTCATGGTTTCGATTTCGAGACGCCAGATGCGCGTGCCGGTGACGGCCTTGGTTTCCATGGGCCACTCGCGCCCCGAATACTGACGCATGATCATATTGAGCCCGTGGATCTTATCCTCGGGCTCTTTCAATTCCAGCATCTCGCCGTAGCCGATTACGCTTTCGAAGGCGTAGGTCCACTTGCAGGCGATGTCCGGATGGTCCACCATTTCCGAATGCCCTTCGAATTCAAAACACACACGACTGTTGGCGAGAACGAAATCGATCTTTCGACCGGCGAGCGCCGTGTGGAAGTAGAGGGCTTTGCCGTCGTAGCCGAAGGAGATGGGAACCATGTAGGGTTCGTTGCCTTCGGCGAAAGCCAGGCGGCAAATTTTCGCGCTGCGAATGATGGCGTCCATCTCGCTACGTTCGCTGATCTCCTTATCGCTTCGCCTCATCGAACTATGTGCCGAGAGCGGGAGCGAGCATTTGGCCGAGATAGTAGGGCCAAAGTGCGATGGCTAGGAAGCCCTTACCGAAAGCAAGTTGGCAATAGCCAAGAGTGAACAACCAGCCGATGAACCAGAGGGATCCGGCGAAGACGTTTTTCACGACTACTTTTTTGTCGCCCATGACGACCTCCCTTGGGGTTTATTTGGGCGGCAGTGTCAGGGCGAAAACAATTCCCTGGTCCACCCAATCCTGAAGCGCCTTGTCCGAGGCGTATCCTTCAGGCGAAACCATTACCCAACCCTTCATAACCCGTCCAGTGATATCGAATACCCGTGTGTGGGGTTTGGCCAGAGCGGCCTCGCCGTTTTCGGGCCCCAGGCGCAGGATGAGGTCGTCTTTCAAAACACCGCAGGCCATGTTGCCGCTAACCAGGTAGCCCACACCGCCGAACATTTTCTTCTCGACGATGTCATTGCGACTTGCCATCGCCTCGTGCACGCGCTGGGCGAGTCCTTCGTCGTAGGCCATAGAGCTCCTTTAGATCTGTTTACTCGTTAAGCAAATCGCAAAATTCTGAGAACTTCAATACGTAATGATTATCCGCATTTGGGGTGCGTGCGATACATCTGAAAAAGCTCCCACGGGCAATTTCATGACTGAGGCCGAATTCAAATGTTTGAGATTTTTCTTCACAAAGGGAGTCTACATAAAACCAATTCGCAGAAAGATTCAGAGCCTGATGGTCACCATTTAGAAAAACCATCGTGTGGTCGAAAGCAGAAAGGAATGGAGATGTCCATGAAACCTGAATCTTAAACCACAGGAATTCTCCGAACTCACTGCAGTCCACCTCGAAAGTATAACCATGTATCGACCGATACTCTCTGTCGAGGTTGTGTATCATCCCCACCGGACTTGAAAATGCGTTGAATTGAACGAAGAGAACCAGAATGACGGTAAGAAGAATGGTAAACTTCATTACCTTCCCTCCCGATACTCGAGCCATTCTTCCAATATCTGCCCTGCGTCTTCACTTTGTAAATATTCAACGAGTCGGTGGTTAGCTCCGCCACCGCATTCCACTTCGTCATTCTCTACAAGAAACCAAAGGCCCTGTGAGCCATCTGGAATCAACTTCCCCTGAATCTCTGTTGTTATTGCGACATCGCTCGATCCCTTCAGCAATACTTGTGTGTCAAGGGATGCTGAATATCCGCCACTCAAAGGGCAAGCTAAGCCGTAGCAGATCTTACCAATGGCTATGATATCGATGTAGTCGAGGAGATAGTCCCAGAGAGGTACGCAGTAGACTGAAAGGTCATCCTCAATGAGAAACCTTGCATCTCTGATTTTACTGAGATTAAAGCTGACAACCCAATCCCAATGATCATCGCGATCCTGAGGCTTAAGCGTCGCCCACATTTCTGAAGTAAGCGGGTCTCCCGGTTCAGGCCCTACCTGGTAGATGATTCTTAAGGGTATCTTGTCCGGTGAGCTTTTGGGACATTTTAAGTGGAGATACTGTTTGAGTGAAGAGCTGCTCAGCTCCAGTTTCAATGTAAAAACATCCTCATATTGAGCCAACTTATCTGGATCAATCGTACTAAAACAGGAGATTTCCTCCGGCAAGGAGATAGCAGGTGAAACCCATAAAACAAGCCCCATGGCAATTAGAATGAACCTTTGGAGTCTAAGGTCAGGCATTAGGCCCCCAGACCAAACCTCAATAATATGTGGGTCAGGGCTGATATATACCATCCACCCTAACCTCTCTGCAAATTAATTTTGGCCCTCATGTCGCTAGATAACCCGTCCCATGGCGCGCAGGATGGCCACGGTTTTTGGAGTGAACTGATCGCGCAGATATTTCATCTCATAGTCGGAATCGAAGAGCGCCGCTTTGACCTTTTCCAGACCGTGGCTCTCTTCGGGGTCGGCCTTCAGTTGCTCGGCCAGAGCGGGATCCATTTCGATTCTGAAAATATACTGGGGCTCATCCATGACGTTCAGATCCACGCGCACTTCTTCGTAGCCGGGTTTTTCTCGAGCCAGGAAATCGGCCAGCAGGCCGCTGGCTTCTTCTTCACGTGTTTCTCGAATGAGCGCGTCGAGAGGATCCTCATTTTTCTCGAGCTTGCCGCCGAGCATTTCCAGATGCCTGTCTTTCTTCTGGCCCGGCGCGCGTTTGCGCGAGAAGAGGTAGTGCTCGCCGCAGCGAATGAGAACCTTGGACACTGGCTTCATGCTTAATCCTTCCCGGGCATGGTTCCCATGACCACACGGTCGCGGCCGGTCAGATCGGGGTGGACGACAATGCTTTCGAACCCGGCCGCCGCGAGTAGATTTCGAACCGCCTCACCTTGAGTTTCACCGATCTCAAGAGCCAGCAAACCGCCGCCGCGAAGTCGCGAAGGTGCTTCTTCTGCAAGCAAACGATAAGCATCGAGACCATCTTCGCCGGCGAAAAGCGCAGCGTGAGGATCGTGAGATCCCACTTCGGGGGG
>RRYU01000203.1_pt1 | contig 25787 bp, 25 predicted proteins | sample 2162651 | NCBI WGS metagenome assembly RRYU01 (sample SAMN10267283, study PRJNA491782) | microbial mat metagenome | isolation source: biomat in the production well | place: Japan: Minami-Kanto gas field, natural gas well KTG3 | collected 2017-06 | reverse complement strand
CCCCCGCCTCCCCGTGCATTGCATATGCAATTGCATATTATTTTTTCCGGAATTACCGGATGGAATAGTCAGCAACCAACCAATTACTCCCCTGCTGTTGCATCAATATGACTTCTGCCGCCTTGCTTTTGTGGGTGGTCTGCGCTGTAAACTGGACAACCAAATAGTCCCCGTCCGGCAAATAGGGGGAGGTCTGCACCGAACGCACTGCGACCAAGGTACGCTTCTCTACCGGACCTAGCAGTGTCTGACTGCGTTTGATGCTGTTATTCCACGTTACTTGGTCCTGTGAAAACTGCAATAGCTCTGATGCGTTGGTATAAGCTGTTTCTATCTTTCCGCTGTCGATCATCCGGGCAAATTCCCTGGCCTTGGCCACTGCAGTCTCAGACAGAAGCTCAGCGCTGCCGGCGACTGTCGCCATGAGAAGAAGGCACAAGGCCATGGTTGCTGCTGATCGAATCTTTTTCATCGTTCCCCCCTGTCTGTTCCTTATATGGATGGTGCCCTGGTTGCTTCATCGAGCCAGTTTACGATGTCATCCAAGGATGTCGGCTTGTGAAAAACTTTGTATCCCAAATTGATGGCCTGAAGATGATCCTGCTCGGCCCACTGGCCGGAGAAGATTGCTTTACAAGCGTTTGACAGCTTGCACCCCCTGGCCCGAACATGTTCCAGGAATTCCAGGCCAGTCATGCCAGGCATCTGGTTATCGGTCACCAGCAGATCGGCACAAGGTTTGTTACCGGCACTACAGCAGTCAGCCTTGTTTGACAAAAATGCTGTTGGATCAGCATAGGCAACGACCTGGAGATCCATTTCCTGCAGAATATCCGTCATCACCTCTCGGTAAGAATCATTATCCTCAAAAAGCAGTACTGTTTTTGGTGGCATGGCGATCCCCTGGTCAGAAAATCTTCGGTTGACCCTTATATGTTGATCATCAGTATAGAAATGATTTCTGAATTTTTTCTGACTGGGACGGGGATAAAGGGCAACAAAAGGAAAAAAATGGAAAAAAGTTACTGCACCGTTACTGCACGTTCGGCATATCACTCCAGCGGGTGCTATAGGCGGGAGACAGGTTGGCGCGTTTCATTGAGCAGTATGCAAGTTATACCCTCGCCGCAGTTACCAGGAAGCAGAGAGAACCTTCCCAACCATCTGCAGCCCGTAATGCCCTTCAGGGTCAATGACGTGATCGTAGGCGGCTACCTTGGGGGCGTAGTGGTCAACTGTGTGTTCCAGGACGGCGTTATGCTCTTCCAGCTTGGCTCGCTCTTGTTCTGCTTCCAGGAGCATCTGGGCAAATTCGAGGCGGGTAGGGTTGAAGATAGTTTGTTTCTGGCTGCGGATATGCTCTTCCATCTTGTTGAACGCTTCGATGAACGACAGCTTAACGGCTTTGGCCTTTTCCCCGGTAAAGCCGAAGATCAGCAACATGAACCCATCCCGGTTGATGTTGTACATTTTCTGGGTACGGTTCCAGCTATCTACCTTGGTGCATTCTTCAAAACCAAGGGCGAGTCCTTCTGAGTCGGTAATCAAGGCTCCGATATGCTTGAGCACATCCTTATGTTGTTTTTCAAAAACCTCTGCTACGATTTCACTGGTGGTGATCACCACGTCTTTGTCTACCTTCACGACATCTGCTAACACTAAATTGCTCATGCTAAATCCTTCCTTTTGAGGTCGGCTGAATTTTAAGCCGACCTAGTTCCTTGATATTGTTAGGGAAATCCCAATTATGCGTGTAATTCCAAAGTCGTCTTTTTTTTCAAAGAGCAGCACAGATAGCGCCGCCTTCTTTGTTCCCCTCCGATCTACTTCAGACACCAACAATCTCTACTAAAATCGTCAAACCCGCTATGTCAACCTCTGGCACCTTCACTGATAGATGAGCCTCTCCACAGATCTTCGCACCAGGAAGATGGCTGATCCACCAACCCGCCTCTACAGAACCACACATCGCGGGTACCAAAAAAATCACCCCGCCACAAAATTAAACCACAGTAGTTTTTAGCAAAAACCCCCACCTGCAATTTTATATCCAGGTAGCAGTTCATAGACTCCTTCCAACTGATCGAAGCCTCAAACTGTCCAGCCGAAACGTTTCGGGTAGCAACTAAAAGAGACGTCATGGGATGCCATGGGACGCTGAAGGAACCTATAGGACAAGAAGTTAGCAAGTATTATTTTTCTGCCTGAAGGTCAAAAGAAGGTAAAAATCAATAAAATGAAATAAAAATGAATAAAATGCAAAATAATTTATTAAAAAACCAAGAAATTATACCCAGTATATTGGGATAGAAAAAGTGGGGAACTTGTGAAGCTAGATGAAATAAGACGTTTCTAAATTAAACTACTTCTTTTTATCAGCCTATATGTCCATGATTTTTGAATAACCTCAACAACAATACCTCAACAACAAAGAAAGGTACCACCATGAAGCAGAAAGCAGATGAAAGTAACAACCCTACCCTTATACCGGTCAGCAGCTGGCCCAAGTATCACGACTGGCCCTCGGCGAATGGACTGAGAAATCTCATTGCGAAGTCCCCAGGCAATGGTTTTGAGCAGGCCATTACTCGGGTAGGAAAACGAATCTTAGTCAATGAAGACAAGTTTTTTCAATGGGTCAAAGAACAAAGTGAGCACCCCAGAACAAAGGATACCCAATGACTAAGAAACCGCACCGACCAGAAGGCAGCCCCATGCCTGGCCACATAACAGCATTATTTGCAGGGATGATCGGACCATTACTCAGAGCCAGCCTCTGCACGACACCTGGTCCGCCAACAAACACAACTAATACACAGGAGAAAAAAGATGAACGATGAACCACGGTTAAATTTTACCAGCCGCCTGCTAGCCAGCAGAACAGCACTACTTTTTGAGCAGCTAGAAGAGGAAAGAAACTATGTGCAAAGGGGCCGGCAGCTCCAAAGTGCCTATGCCGTTGAATTTACGATAGCGCAAAAAGATGAAGCCTTTTCCATCATCGGAAGCAGTGCAGATCAGGCGCTGAGTCTTACAGTGGCGCTATTACAGAAAGGCCTTCAGGGCATGGACGCAACAGCCGAGCCCGTCACCTTAGAGCATCTGTCGATGGAAATGGTGGATTACTTTTCCACCATTCAGGACAAAAAATCTGAAGAGGAGCAGATGGTACAGATGGAACTGCTCAACGCGTTGCTTGGATACATGAACAAGGAATGCCGGGTGGATGAGCCCCTTGACAGCGGCATTCAAATTAGCTTTGGCCCCACGGACAAAACGCTCTACCAAGTGCCCGCAGCACTCAGCACGTGGATTGCGTTAATACTGCGTGATGCGTGCTGTTACTGCTACTGCTACGCCGAATTGGTTGAGAGCGACAAGAAAGGACAAAGCCTGTGATCAGCATGAAAAAATTAGACATTAGTGCAATCCTAGAAGCCAACCAGGCAGCCAACACACATCTTTACCAAGCACCGACAGAAGTAGACATTGACGACGACGAGGAAGACGACGAAATAGACGACAAAGTACGCCCCCAACTCCCGCCCAGAGACATTGAGCACTGCTATTATGATGGTGAGCAGGGTGATTCCAGCCTTTACAATCATCATAACAAGGGCCGATTTTGTAAGGATCTCTGCCAGGACACCTGGTTCTGGTACAACAGCGCACAATGGGTCTGTGACCTAGAAAGCAGGAGTCTTCAGGAAGGCTTTGTACCTGTCATCAGCGCGCTGATGCAATGGAATGGCACCCTGGGCGAAGACAGGCAAAAAAAGATAGCGAAGGAGTTTAGCCAGCGGATAAAAAAACTGAAAAGCCTCAGATACCGCCAGCAGATTAGAGAGATGGCGTCCCTGGGCGCTCAGGGGCTGGGCATTCATGGGGACCGATGGGACCGGGATCCCTACCAAATAGCCTGTGGGAATGGAACTGTCAATCTGAGCTTGAAAGCGCGGAATAGTTTTGGGAGCAATTCTCCTGCCGACTTTCACCGGCGGCGGACACCTATCCCCTACTTGTATGATGCTAGATGCGAGCATTTTCTGAAGGTGCTAACCGATATCTTCAAATTCTGCGAGCCCATGCCCAACAAAGAGCAAGTTATCGCTGAGCGACGGGATGAAGGCGACAGTGAGGAGCAGGCCGTAACCTACTACAACGAACGGTATGAGCGATGGATCTACCTACGGGACAATCAACATACGCAAATTATTAGTTTTCTCCAGGTCTTTTTCGGTATGTCGCTCATTGGTGAAGTGCTGGAACACCTCATTCTCATCCTGAGCGGAAAAGGGCGCAACGGAAAGTCCCTGATGGTGGAGCTGCTCCAGTATGTCCTCGGTGATTACGCCGGTACGGTTCAGCCTGAAATTCTGCTCAGCGCGCCGCGTGGCCGAAGTTCAGCAGCACCGGCCCCTGATATCTTGGATTTGCAGGGTCGAAGACTCGTCTTTGCTTCAGAGACGCGAGAGTCTGATGCTTTTGATACCGCGACAGTAAAGCGTCTTAGCGGCGGCGATACGTTATCGGCCCGGGGATTATTCGCGAAGCACATTACCACATTCAGGCCGAGTCACCAGCTTTGCCTGCTCACCAACAACAAGCCCAATGCCCCGGCAGACGATTTTGCATTCTGGCAGCGAGTCATCCTGGTGCCCTTCGATAACGTCTTTGTGGCAGATCCAGACCCCACCAAGCCCAACGAGATGAAACAAGATCCGCAGCTGCTAAACAAGCTCAAATCCGAAGCTCCAGGCATCCTGGCCTGGCTCATTGAAGGGGCTTATCTGTATCAGGAGTACGGTCTAGTGATACCAGAAATCATCAAAGACTGTGTTCAAAATTACCGGGAGGAAGTAGACCTGCTTGGCCAGTTTATTACGGATGCATGTATGCAGGTAGCACAATATAGAGTAGCCGCCAACACGCTTTACAAAGGCTACTGCCGATGGTGCGAGGATAATGGTTGTCGAGCACTGTCTAATAAGAAGTTCGGTAGCCGCATGAAAAAGCGGGGTTATGAGGAAAAACGTACCAACAGAGGGTTGTACTACCTTGACCTGGACTTACTGGACGAATTCAAACCCTTTGGTGGGTATTAATCGCCGGTGCAGGGACCTGTGTAGGATCATTCTCAGTATGAACGCCGACCCTACTACGTTCCTCATCAACTTTTATCAACGATATCGGCCTCTTATAGGCCAATCAGCAGTGGCTACGCCCACCGTGTAGGGTGTGCTGGGTAAATGGAATAAGTTAGCTAACTATATAGGATGATCTATTTTTTTTAATCTCTTATTTCATATTGAATATACACACCCTACACTAATCCTATAACCAGTTGATATTTATACCATTAATCCTTGCAGGGTCCCTACACCCTCTATACACCGACCCTGCACAAAAACCCACTAAGGAGTAACAAATGTATCATTTTATTAATAAGAATATTGCAACCGAGGCCCGTCTGCTGGGCCTACGACTAAAAAAAATCAGCGCGAAAGAGTACGCAGGTAGCTGCCCCAAATGCGGTGGAAAGGATCGCTTCCTGGTATTCCCAGGCTCTGAGCTGCCAGGAGGTAATTTCTGGTGCCGGCAATGCGAATATAAGGGTGATGGCATACAGCTCGCTAAAGATCTGCTCAAGCTCAACTATGTTGGTGCCTGTCAGCTGTTCGGTATCACACCTGAGAAGTACTCCCGAGTCCGCGAGTGGCAACCGGTAGGGCTGAAGGAAGAACCTGTCTTTGTATCAGAACCGGTCAGTTATCCTGGGTCCAATTTCTGTTATCACCTGGGCGAATTTATCGCGGACAACTGCACTGCAACTGACCATGCCGCAGAGCAAGATAGTGCTTTGCTGCAGCGGGGAATCCGCCCATATCCAGCCAGGCACGAATTTCGCGTATTTTGCAACCCTGTAGATCACAATTTCGCGGCATGGCAGCTGGATCTGCCCCCCGAAGACGTTGGCGATATCCGGGGTTGGCGGGATAAAAAGGTCTGTCTGCCCAAGGGCATTATCCTTCCGATTTATTCTGGTGGGCAACTGGTATCGATAAAGGTCCGCCGGACAGATTACGGCAAGAAGGGCGATAAGGGACCAAAATATCTCGTACTCAAAGGCAGCGGCCATGCCTGCGGTGTATTCCATCCAGAACCGGAAGGACTCCCTATTGTCCTTGTTGAATCAGAGCTCGACGCGGTTTTGATCCATCAAAAAGCCGGGAATATGCTTGTCCCTATTTCGCTGGGCTCAGCTACCAACAAGCCGGACCAGCACGTTCATCAGCTGATACTGGAGGCTCCAGCGGTACTCATCGCCCTCGATATGGATGAGGCCGGGGATAAAGGCTGGGGATGGTTTAAAAAGACCTACGGCGACCGCGTCTACCGGGCCTGTCTGCCTAAAGGAATAAAATCTGCCGGGGATTACGCTATCGCCGGCGGCGATCTCAGAGAGTGGCTCCGACTCAGCCTTATCCTGGCGGGACATTACGCGCTTCCTCACAAGCCATTTCTGTCTCATCAACAGGAGCTTCCTTATCAGTCTGCAATGGGAGAATTTCGAGTACAAACCATATTCCGCGAGTTCTATAAGGAGCCGTTGAATCTGGGGCAAATCACTGGTCGGCGCCGTCTGCGAAACTTGCCTTCTTCCCTCTCTCGTCAAGACGCTCCGTATCTTGGTGCCAGCTACGATATGGATACCTCCCTGGAGGACTATCTGCAATCATTCCCGGAAGGAAAACGCGAGATCATTTCTGCTGAGTGCCGATTGGAAGCTCTATCAAGAAAAAAAGCTGATCACCTCCATTCAACAGGGGGCTGCTGATGGGTACGCAGGAGCACAGGAACTACTCCCTGGAATTGGCATCAGGGAGTAAGAGCGTAGATTTTTCTGAACTACTGATCGGCCAGGCGATGGCTGCCACTGCGAGCTTGTCGAGGGATATCAATGTCAGTAAAGGTGTCTACGAGGCGCTGTCGGAACTGGCACCTTCGGACAGCATTGAAGGGGCTCTGATGGCCCAGGCTCTGGCTGTACATCTCCAGGCCATGGATATGCTTGCGAATTCTGCAGAATCCCGGTCTCCTGAGGTGCGGGACACTTGGCTGCGACTAGCAGTTAAGCTCATGACTTTATACACTCGCCAGGTTGAGGTTTTGACCAAATATCAAAAGAAAGGTTCCCAATACATGCAGGTAGAACATATACACATCCATGATGGGGCTCAAGCCGTTGTTGGCTGTGTCGATAGCAGGAGGGGTCGCTAATGGAATCTGGAATAGCACCTCATGCACCCTCTGCCTGCGGGGCGAAGACCCGCGCCGGCAGTCCGTGCAAAAATGCCGGCATGCCAAATGGTCGATGCCGGCTCCACGGTGGGAAGAGCACCGGCCCCAAGACCGTGGCAGGGCGTAGAGCCTGTGCCCGTGCCCGAACAAAACATGGCCGCTATAGTGCGGAGGTTAAGTCAGCTGCCCGGTCCTGGCGCAAGGAGATTGCCGAGTACAATAGCGTGCTCGACGAGCTAATGGGGATGATGTAGGCAGTACTAGCTCCAGCCACTTTCCGGGCCTGAACAGCTCGGGGAGTGGCTGGCGTGGTTGTGTTGGTGTTGCTTCTGGTGGGTAGAGAGTCCGATGGGTGTTCCGCTGCAAACTGGGCCACCCCTTCCGAGCCAGTCCAGCTAAAAAACCTGTGACTGTCATGGGTTATGAATTCTAGATAATCCAAGACTTAAATCCAGCACAAAATACAAAAACAGCCCAGCCTGGATATTACAGGTGGGCTGTGAGTTGTACCGGTAATGGTGAGTTATAGGACCTGCCCTGACGTTAGTAGGTTACTGATACCAAATCAGAAATTGTTTTGTTTCGGAAAAGCTAGGCGCTTTGCCATATTAGATTTGTTGCCTTGACACTGCACAGCCTGTAAAGTTAAACAATCGCCAATCTTTATATGCTACCAAAAGGGCTACTACATACATGCTGAAGGTGGGGGAAACTTACGACCGCATCGAAAGTTATTTTGATTGGCATTCTGAGCAATTATTTGTTCTAAAAGCCGTCGTTCTGGTCATTGTACTCAAGCTACTGGAGGATATTTTCTACCTCTGGTGGTTTACCATTCTCCTGCTGGCTCCCATTTTTGTTTTTTTACTGCTTCGCATTATATCGGTCCACCAGGACAAAGACATGCTGCAGGTCGTCAGGGAAAATCTGACCCTGATTCCTGCCCCCTATCTCGATCGGGACGAAAAATCACCTGTCCTGCCTTGGGTCACCTACCTGCTGATCCTGACCAATGTTTTTGTCTTCTATGCGGTCATGCCCTATCTCGAAGAACGCACGTTAAGGAACCTGTTGTTCGTGCCGCAGGATCTGAACTTCATCAATACACTGGTGGCACAAGTCGCGAATATATTTCTCCACGCTGATGGGTGGCATTTGTGGGGGAATATGGCCTTCCTATGGGCGATGGGAACGGTTCTGGAAAAACGCGTTGGGCCTGGATGGCTTTTTGGTTTGTACATGGCGACAGGCTTTGCCAGCAATCTGCTTTTCCTGTTTGCAGACTTTCTCGTTACCGGCTTCTTATCTCCATCACTGGGGGCTTCAGGTGCGATATCGGGTCTGATGGGAGTCTATGCCGTCCGTTGTTATTTCAAGACCATGGTTTTCCCTTTCCCGATTTTTGGATTGTTCTCTTTTTTTCTGCCGCTAAACCTCAAAGTCAGAATGAATGCTCTGGTTGTGATTGGACTTTTCTTCTGGGCTGATTTGAGTTCAGGTATCGAACAAGCCCTTGGGGTGATTGAAAGCAATGTGGGCTACGCTGCCCATCTCGGCGGAATGCTGGTCGGAATGATGTTGGCCTATGGGATCAATCTTGGCGACCAAGCATTGCAGGAAAAACGATTATTCACCGCGCGGCAAGCGTTCAGTGGCCAGGACTGGCTGGGGGAAGATGCTGGCGAAAAGGCCATCAGAGAATATCTCCAACAAGATGAAGCCAACCCTGAGGCACTTATTCTGCTGGCACGAAAACTTTCCCAGTACTCTAAATCTGAAGAAGGGCGTGAGCTCTACCAGAAAGCCATCGACCTTCAGATCAAAACAAATATCACGGCAGCGTTATCTTACTATCGGGAATATTTCAACAAGTACCTGCGCCCACTTCGGCCGGAGCTGCAAATACGTATGGCTGTTATTGCTGAAAAAGAAGGAGATGATGATTTTGCGGCGCGAAGTCTGGAATCGCTGTTGAAAGATCAGACTCTCAGTTCAGACATGCGCGAAAAATGCCTGTTCCACTGCTCTCGGATTTGCCGGAAAATGGGTCTCATTGAAGCGGCTAATATGTACGCCGATAAGCTCGCCTGTGTATCATCTTCTTGACCTAGGCTGACAAAAGTTTTGGACCGAGAAGGGTGGTGATCGGTTTCTTGCAACTCCTGGCCATCGGGTAGGAGGCGGGGTCGCCCCGCCGTCCTCCTACACCAGCGTGCGTACGGTTCCGTACACGGCGGATACTGATTTACGTCTGCATATCAACCAACAATGCCTGCCGTCCTATAAGCGCCCAGCTTTACCTCACGAATTCCGGTCGCTACTTCCAGCTTTTAAGACCCTCTTTCGTGGCATCTGCTCAAGACGTTCAGAAAAGTGGTTTAACTCCGCATATCAGGTTCGGCCCTTCGCTTAAGGTGGTTAGCCCAGCTACTATGGCGTCTGCTGACTTCTGTCGACTCATCGAAACATCTCTCAACGTTTCTAGCACAGGGCAAATCGACAGACCTCCCCGGGTAATTCGCGTGACCTTCCTCCCATATACCCGCCACATATACAGCCCCACCCTCCCGGATGACTATCGGGCTTTGAAGATCATAGCCTTCTCGCCCGGATGGGACTGCCTCGTATGTGGTTTCTGTTCGACGGGCCAGGATTTTGCTTGCGGCTTCCTTCAAATTCCGGGTCACCCCGGACACCCTTGCCGTTCGGCTAGCAGTTCCCGTCATCAGGGTCGGCAGAGGACTTTCACCTCCAAGTCACCATTTGGTCACCACAACCAAATGGATAGTGCTTGCGCACCACGCGCCCTGCCGGGCGCACTACGAGAAACGCCCCCGATCTGATGAGCGGGGGCGTTTTGTGTTCTACCGCAGGTGCTAATCAGCAAAACCCTAAAAGTTTGTCTCAACAGAGAAAAATCAACACCCACAAGACAGGTGGTCATCCGCGACATGATCAAATTTGACATACTTGGTAGTGTAAAGAATCTTTCGCTTTTTTCGTCAGCGCCCCAATCGGTCTAGCTTGCGTCCGCCTCCAGCATTTGCTCAAAATCTTGCTCTTTGAGCAGGGCCATATTCAGATAGCGTTTCTGTCCCCACTTGGTTCCAGCAATGTGCCGCAGTCGGGCTGCGCACAGCATCAAAGCAGAATTTCCATCCGGAAAAGCGCCAACCACCTTTGTACGACGCCTGATCTCCTTCATAATCCTCTCAAGGGCATTGTTGGTGCGAATCCGACTGCGATGCTCTTGTGGAAAATCGTAATAAGTCAAAGTTTCGCCTATCGACTCCCTAATCTTTTTGGCGGCTTCCCGCAACCTTAAACCTTCCAGCTTCTCACAAACTTGTTCAGCCTTTTCCTGAGCAGCAGCTTTATCCTCGGAGGCATGAATGGCCTTCAGCATGGCGGCAACATCCTTGACCCGCTTGCGGGGAGCAGCATTAAAGACGTTACGGAAGAAATGGACCATACAACGCTGCCATTTGCTTGCGGGATAGTACTCCGCCAGTGATTCCACCAGACCCATGCAAGCGTCAGTGATAAACAGGCGAACACCTCGTAGCCCACGCTCCTTCAAGTGCTGCAGAAAGCCGGACCAGCCAGCCCTATCTTCTTTATGCCCCTCGACAACACCGAGGATTTTGCGGTAGCCGTCTCCGTTGACGCCGATTGCCACCAAGACGGAAACATTGCTGACTTCCCCAGCCCACGACCGCTTCAGGACTATGCCATCCAGATAGACATACGGGTACTCGTCCACTATGGCCTTGTTCCGCCATTGATCAATCTTGGCGTAGACCTTTTTGTTCAGATTGCTGATCGTGCCGGGGCTGACCTTGGTGCCCCACAGTGCCTCGGTAATATCCTCAACCCGGCGGACCGAAACTCCAGCCAGATACATCTCGATTAACGCTTCTTCGACCGATGCCTCACGACGTTTATAGCGTTCGATGATGGCCGTCTCGAAGGTCTGCCGCCGCAACTTGGGCACATTCAACGTCACCTCACCGGCCTGGGTCTGCAGTTTGCGTTGATAGTGTCCGGCCCTGGTGTCAGTACGAGCATCATGACGCTGGTATTTCTCTGCATTGCACAACCGATCCGCTTCAGCATCCAGCATCTCATTTAAAGTCTGCTCAACAGTGCTACGTACAATCTGCCCCAGATGATTCCTGACGGCGTTTTCATTCAGTTGAATAATCTTGTCCGATTTTGAGGTACAATTCTTGTCCACGGCAGTGTTCTCCTTGCGGTTAGGGTTTACGTCGGGAAACGCAATTCTAACCTTTCGGGGCACTGCCGTGTCTTCTTAAAAAAGCGAAAAATATTTTACGTTATCACATACTTCATCTAAGTTGGCAATGGGTCTAAAATTCAGAGTGTCCGATGAAAAAAGTTCATATGATCTCTGCTTCACTAGAAAACATCACCTGGATCGCCACTAAACGTTCGGCAAAAGGGCTAAATAAACAATTAGATCCTATTTATGTGTGTGTAGAGGTCAATAATTCCACCAATTTCAGATAATTTCTTGGGATGTACTTTGCCGCATTCAATAGTTTAACAAACCGGCAATTCATAGCGGACGAATATTTGCGGCATTTTGGGCATACTTTGCAAAATATTCATTTTCAAAATTAGGTTCAATAGCCCACATTTGAATGTTTATACATTCGCATTCGAGAAGGCGCTCTGTCGCCGATGTAACATCATATGGTTCTCGTGTTTCAACATAATATACAACTTTTTCTTTTTCATTTAGACCCGTTACAAAAGCCATTTTATTTCTCTTATCAGCCAGCAAAAACAAATACTAAAGTTGCCGATTTTTTCCATTATAATTAATTCACGCGACCATAAAGACCACCATATATTCATGGGGGCTGAAAAACTCCCAAAACTCACTCACATCTTGAATCTAAATATGTCTGCGTTTGAAGATTTTTAACTGTTTTTCGGTGATATGCGAAGTGTGCATATGAGATAAAGTTAGTGGCCAAAAGTTTTCAATCTACATTATGCTCTAGCAACCTTTTGTTTTCAAACATCATTAATAACATCATCAGCGGGATACAATAGCTGGAGTTAAAGAGGCCAACATTAGACACTTCAAATCATTGTCAGCAAAAAACTACCCGAGGTAATGAAAACGCTCCTTGATGACCAAGGGCATAGAAGACAAAGCTCATATCGCCCTCTAGAAACTCAATGCACGACCGCAGTCCACCTAAAACAGAAGAGTCTTTTCATCGGCTCAGCTCAGCATAATGCTGGCTATGATGTAGCCGATCCACCCGATATAGACTGCCGTCAGCGCCCATGCGGTAGCCACCGTGACACGACGCGTCAGCAGCAAGAGTGAAAGTACCACAACAGTGACACCTAATAGAACAATGCGCAGCACTTGGGTCTCGGCGGCCGCTCCAATTGTCACATCACCAAATATCAACGCGTAAAGCAGTAGCGGCAAGCCTAACGCAACCGTGATATCGAAGGTATTAGAACCAACAGCATTGCCGATGGCATCGTCGTAATTACCGCGTACTGCATCCTTGACCGAAAGCACCGTGTCCGGTACAGACGTTGCCGCGGCAGCTAAGATCAATGCGGTGAAATAGGGAGCGACATCAAGCGCGGTAGCGCTGATCATGACCGCTTCCGCTAAGGCCCAACAAGCGATGGCAATCACGGTAGTCGTCAAGGACAGAACAATCCATGCCGATCTTGCGGAGTAGTTCGCACCACTAAAAAGGAGATTGTTAAAGTCAAAAGTCAAAAGAGCTTTGAGCTTGCTTGGTTCCTCGTCCTCGTCCTCTTCATCCTCTTCATCCACGTCCTCCTCCTCGCCATTGCCGAAGCCACGTGAGAGAAACAAAAAATAAATAGAATAAATACCAATAAGTGAGAGCCCCATCCACCAAGTTAACACCGAACCGTCTAAGAACAGAATTAATGCCGCTTCAGCCATCAGCAAAAAGAAGCCATCGCGCAATAAACTTCGCTTTGAAATCTGGATATAGCGAACTTTCTCACGGACCGCACCAACCGCGCCACTTGCTCCCTCGACGATCACGCCGCGATAGCGCACGGCAAAAATGCACACTGCCGGAATGATAACGGCATTAAAGATCGCTGATCCTGCAGTAGTCGCGATGGCTGCGGCAAAACCATCTTGGTCATGAAAGAGAAAAAGTAAGAACATCGCAGTCAAAAGTTCAGGCATCGAGCTACCAATCGCGTTGATAGTTGCCCCCCGCACACCCGGTTTCATGTTGCGGCCCAGATAGCTTGCCGCATCATCGAACCCATCACATGCGTACATGATAACTATTGACGCAACGACGACGATTAATAGGGCGAATATCAAATCCATAAATTTCTCCTGTTTGCGCTGTAATAGATTAACTGCGTAATAGCCATTTGGGAGGCGCAAATCAGGAAAAGCTGATCCAGTTTCCTTTAGCCTGAAGAATCCGAAATTATTACTACAACGTCTGATCCCTACATCGCACCGCATTCTTTCTGTAGATACGAATGCGCTCCCACTCCCTTTTTACCCAATCTTGTTCTGAATTTGATCAACTTTAAGATGTTTGAGACAATGCCGACCTTTCTAAGGCGCAGCGGCCTTGTATGCCACCACCTAGGATGCGATACAAGTACATGGTTTGGATAACTACCAAGACGATGCGATTTAGATTGATATATGTCTTGATATCTTCCCAAGTAAATTGATTAAGATTTTACTTTTTAGGGGTGCATTCAGTCGGCTGATCATAGTCTGAGCACAGCGTGTTCGCGCCCAATGACTCTTAAACTCGTCTCCATGAGTAGCAAAATTTCGATAAAAAGAGCTCTTTTACTGTGCACTGGTGGTAGGAAATGATGAGCTCCTTCCGCAGCGTTGCATGGTTGTACTTCCCACTCTACTAGAAGCTTCATCCTGTACTTCTGTTTTCTAACTTTAAAACGCCACAACTAGGCGATGCACTCTGAACTAGAGCATTTTGCTTCATAATTGAAGAAGAATAAATTATCAAAGAAAACTATTTTTTACAGTAAGTATAGTCCCTTCCAGCTTTTGATCTTTAGTTGGCTCAGCAATAGCGGAAAACTTCCAATTATTGTTGTGTTTATATGCCTTTCCTAAGACCATCGAAACTGAACCCGCAAACTTCTGGTCATTAGCAATATCGAGTGTGGCAAAAACTTCATCAACTCGTGTTGGGTCTCCTTCATAAAGTCGAATTCTGGCAAAGGGGATATCTTTAAAATCCTGCCCCCTAAAAGAATTTAAGACAAAAACAACTTGATTTGCCTTACTGTCTATTTTACTAAAATTTACTTGAATGACCTCATTGTCTAAACCATCATCGCCATCTAAGTCACCAGTTAAATCATCACCTGAGTGATTAATTCCGCCGCATTTGGAGTGTAAGTTGCCAAAATAAACAATATCTATAAGTTCACCATTAATATCAAAAACTGCAACTGATGCATCTAAATCGACCTCTTCAAGTTTTTTCCCACCAAAGAAACCTTTCCTCTCAATACACCCCCAATTAACGCCAAAACACATACTTCGTAGACCTGATCCGTTTTTTTCTAAACTGATCCGCTGTCCTTTTTGAAGTGAAATTGCCATGACAATAACCCTTTCTAGCTTTAGATTAAAAGTAGCACTGACTTGACGTGGAAATACTAGCCTATCGACACTTAGAGCAAATTAGCCCTCTATTGATTTATTATTAATAATGCGAGTGCGTTTTTTAAAGATTAACGCCAAAAGTGCGTGCTAAAACAGCAAGTCCACCCTCATACCCTTGACCTACTGCACGGAACTTCCATTCGTTATTATTGCGATACATTTCACCAAAAATTAAGGCAGTTTCGGTACTAAAGTCTTCGGTGAGGTCATAACGAACAATCTCTTCATTATTTGCACTATTTACAATGCGAATAAACGCGTTAGATACTTGTCCAAAGTTTTGTTTGCGGTTTTCTGCATCGTGAATCGTCACTGTAAACGAGACTTTTTCAACTACAGGAGGTATTTTTGATAAATCAACGAGAATTGTTTCATCGTCACCATCACCATCACCGGTGAGATTATCTCCGGTATGCTCTACTGAACCGCAGGTAGACTTTAATTGATTAAAAAAAATAAAATCGCTGTCTCCTCGCACTTTACCTTCAGCACCTAGTAAAAAAGCACTGGCATCTAAATCAAAATCCAAACCATCTGTGGACCGCTCATCCCAACCAAGCCCTATCGAAATTTTTTGGATACCAGGACTAGTTTTTTCAAGAGATACGTTAGCACCTTTCTGCAAAGAAATAGCCATATCAGAAACCTCCTTTGTGAGTTCGTTTAGTTTTAAACACTAAGTAAAATTTAATTAATTGTGTCAGCTATATAAAATTTTTATATCAGAAGTTGTTTTTATGTTAGCTGCAAAAAAATACTAATTAAGCTACTTGATCGTGTAGAATAAATAGAGATACAAATATCAATTCTGTCCATCAACCATTTGGACAAGGGCCAAGCGACCACCATCCTCACGAGAAAGTAGAAGCTTAAGTCCATCTTTCAGCTCCACTTTGTCTCCAATTGAAATTGTAATTTTTTTATCAGCATCCATAAGGGCAGGCAGCCTTTCATTAACTAACCACCACGTATTATTATGTAGAACAAAATACCCAACTCTGCGCTTTTGCTCTTCATCCAATCGTTCATTTGGAAACACATTTCGATTAACGTGCCACTGAAACAATGATTGGTTTGTGTAAACCATAAGACGGTGGTTATCAGGTCTAAAACTTCCCTCCTTGCGAGATGAATAAAGGTTCAATACTGGCAACTTACCTTTATAAACCGTCCCGCAGAAGGGACACATTGGTGTCGTTGTATTATCAAAGACATACCATTTTTGCTCACATTTCGGATTCTGACATGGTTGAATGAGGTCAACAGTTTTGATTAATGCTGTTTCCCAATCGTCTGCGGTAGGGCGACTGGAAGGATTCCAAAGGCTATCAATGAACGCGCGATTAAATAAAGGGACAAGATATGGCCCTGTAACAGTGTAAGGAATCTTGCCTGTATCTTTCCAAGGCAGTTCACTCGGCTTCACATTTTTTACTTTAATACGATTGCTCGCATCCGCTGGGTGCTCAACAAATAAAGCTTTTGCCCCCATTGAAAGGGTCTCATCTGTCATAGGATCTTGGTCATGTACCTTGTCCCCGCGTAGGGGGTGCCTATAGAGAAGATACATATAAATCAAGACTGCAAGTGCATGACGGTCTGTGTAGATACACGGAAGATTTCGATTTGGATCCCGTCGAGGCAAGTGGTTGGTCATGATGACTTCGGGGGCGATAAAGTCTGGCGTACCAACAACATCAGGAGGGAACTTCCCTGGGACTACGAGACCATCAATATCAATCAGGCATGCGCCGCCTGTCACGGGATCAACAAGACAGTTTTTGTAGGACAAATCTGAATGTGCAAGCCCAGCTGCATGTAGTCGTCGCGTGGCGCGAGACAAGAGAATACCAATCCGGAGATAATTTAACCAATCGCCACGTTCTCGTGTATCAAGAAAGCGGTTTTGATTGGAAGCTGAGGCAAACCACTTTCCCTGTTTATCCTGCCCCTTTATACCAAGAAAGTCGTTATTTTTTGATCCCCACTCGAAGAAAAACTGCTTATTGTAAGTAGGTGCAACGACTCCCACCTTGCCGTTATAATTAACTATACTATGTGGCCAGCAATATAGATTCTTCCAGTAATCACCGCCAGGTTGGTTAATGATTCGGTCTCGATAAATACCAACAATGTTCGACAGTCTTTCCTGTGACTGATAATCTTGGGGATCCCTGAAGAACGCTACGACATAACTCTTGTCAGGGCTAAAATAGACGTCTTTCATTCCACCTTGTATCGGAGTACCGTCAACAAACTCAATCGGTTTTCCGTCGGTCGTTTTAGTCTTGACTATAGAACTCATTCACCGACCTCCAAAGTTATATCTGAGGAAGATCCATCGTGAAAGAGGATAGCGAGAGTCCTGTCATCATGGTTGCCAGGGCTCCAGAAATCGAGCCAGCCAAGAAGAGCACTAGCTGGATTATCCGATTCTAAGACAGGAGACAATTCAGTCCATAGCTCGTCCCATTTAACTAGACTTTCAATTTTGGCATCTGTTTCGAACTTGGGGTCTGTAATGCCATCAGTCATAGCGATTATCGATGTAAAATCGGGGACGATAACTACTTTAATTCGATTTATGATCTCGCTAGGATCGAGCATTGAATTGTCAAGAAAACGAGTCTGACCTGCAAATTCACCACTGTCTGCCCTGCCTAGTACTTTGACTTCATTTCCCTGTCGATAAACACCCACCCCACCATCGCCCACCCAGTATGCTGCAATAAAATGACCTGCTGATACTTTTTTATGAATCGTAATAAGTAATGTTGTTGAAAAATCTTTATATGAAGTACCAGTGGCTTCCGCCTCTTTTTCGATTGCATTGACCGCGTCAACAGCCGCGTGACCAAAAATATAATAAAGTTCATCATTAATTAACTTTTGAGCTTTAGAGGGATCAGTTTCTTTCAAACTAATCGCCTCATCAATTTTTTTTCCTTTTTCTTCTGTCACCGCTTTCAAAACTGAGTCTGTTGCTACTTGAGAAGCAATCAAAGAACCTTTTCGAGAAGATTTTGCACTACCAGCACCATCTGCAACAGCTAATATTCTCCAACCGTTTTTTTCATTCTGTCTCAAACAAAAATCATCATCGCGAAATGATCCAACGTGAGCGTGAGAACGACCACGCTTGCTAGCAGCAATCATGCTCAAACCATCTGATCCAATGACTGACGACTCAACTTCATCCTCCTTCCAATATGGATCCTTTTTGTCAGATTCCAAGTTTTTCCACAGGGTTTTGGGATCCGGATTAACGATAAGTTTACATTCGCCTCTCATGGTTGGATCCGTTGGCAACGCTCCCTCGAAATTAAATTCGACGTTAATAGGAAATTCACCAGAGACAGCAGGAATACCGTACAACTCAGAAGTCTCTACATTGAATGAAAGTCCAAGGCCCTCCGGGACTACTGCACCAAGGACCTTTACAGCTTTACCACTCGGGCTTTTCCCTTCAATTTTCCCTATAAACTCCACATTCTGTCTACCATTAGCGGTTACACTGAAGGTCGTTCTTATCTGCTTAAGCTCAGGGGTAAGCATCTTTGCAGGTGGGGTGCTTACTTTTGGAACCTCTCCTGGACGTAATTGTGGTGGCTGAAAGTCATTTTGTGATGCAATATTGGTAAGGACCGGTTCTGATGAGGCAGAAGGAGTAGAATCATTGCTTATGCTACAGTCGAATGGTTCACTCTTCTTGACCTCTTTCTTTGGTGTTACTGCATCAGACGGGATATCTAAGACTTCAACCTCTACGTTTTGCAAAGTTGGATTGGCAAGTTCTTCGTCGTTAGCCTGATCAGATATTTTTTCATTCGCTACAGCCAGTCGCTGATTAAGGCAATTTTCATAAAGGTTTTTAATTTCATCTACAAATTTTTTTGTCACAGATATGGCGTCATCACTTTTAAAAAAATTTTCCAGCAGATCAAGTGTGTGTTCGTTAATCTGTGGTTCTATCAACCCGTTATGGGAGAACAAATTTCTAATAACATTTTCATGTTTTTCTTCCATCACTACCCCCTCCCACGCTGCACATCAAACCCATCACTAGCACCTTCATTAGGGGTAAAGTCTACGGTAGTTTTACACCAGGGACAGGTTGCCTTGCCGGGGCCATTAATGCACATCAGCTTACCACAACCACACATTGCAAAAGCTGAGATGTTCCCACAATAAGGGCATCCTGGTATTCCAACTAACTCTTCTGTGTTAACCACAAGGTTTGCGACTTCAGGTGATGACCACTCGAAATAATCTTCCGTGATGGGATAACAGCCAGTGAGTTCAAAGTAATTTTCGCCACGGAAATCTTCCTTGAACGGTAGGACATGTCGAAGTCGGTCATATTTCATAATATAGGGTTTTTTGCTTTTCGCACATCGGCCTGCGAGAACAACACAGTCTTGATCTGATGGGGGTGGGGGTGGTGTTTCGCCCCTTTTTACCAATGAAACAATATTACCGTCGATTCGTGTTAAATCTAGGTTGTCACCTTGCCCTTCACTCACTCTCTTGCTCTGAGAAGACACAGATGCAGAAAGCCATGAAATAAACTTTTTAAAATCGCCTTCCTTCTGGTCTTCAAAGATTAGCACTGACTCTGTCAGTTTTTGCAAGGTCTTTATGTCTGCATACTTTCCCATTGCGATAGCGATAAGGTTGGTTTGACGTGCGTAATTCTCTTGCCAAGCCCGAAATGCCGGATCAACACGGTCTGTAGGTTTGCCATCAGTAAAAAGATAAATAATCGGTTTCCAATCACCTTTTTGATCTGTGGTGGTTTTTACAACTTGGGCATCAATCTGCTTCATCAATTCAGTCAAAGCTGCACCCAAGCTTGTGCCACTACCGATTGGCAGCTTCGGTGGATAAAATGAAAAAGCCTCAATCAGAGGCGCTATTGTTCTGGCAATTCCAGCAAAGGCGATTACTGAAAGGTAGGCTGTTTCTAAAGCATGAGGGTCTTGGCGAAGGTCTCGAACAATCATACCAATACCATCTTCCATCTTCTTCAGGTTTTCACCTGCCATTGATTCAGAACAGTCCAATACAAAAAACACCGGAAGACGGCGCATAAATCCCCCTTGCTTAACGAATAGTTAATATTTTTACGACCTAGCTGGTCCAATAGCTATTAATCTGTCATTTCAAACATCCTAGAGGACAACATGCACTTCTGGAGGAGGAGGTGGCAGAGTTGTTGGTGCGGAAACACCGGCGCTGCTACTTCCAGCAGCAACACTTGCTGATACCCATTTAAAGAACTGTGACAACCCTGCACTATCCATGGTGTCCAGATATACAACATTATCTGTCAGCTCTTTTAACATTTCGCATTTTGCTTTAGGTCCCGCGGCACATGCGACAACATTCCCGAAGTTGCGATGTTTTAACTTTGGTATGGCCTCATTATAGGCCTGAAGATCAGATGGACTCCCGTCTGTCATAATGAACAAAAGGGGTCGCCAGTCCCCCTTTTGTTCATCTGTCGTTCGGATTACATCTCGGTCAACGCGGTCAATCAGCAACTCAAGTGCAGCACCGAGAAATGTTGCTCCGGCTTGCGGAACATTGATTTCTGGTATTTGAACTTGATCAAGAGGAGTGAGAGAAAATATTTCATTAGCCTCAATATCGAAGGTAATGATACTGATGTGAACTGACTCCAGTGCGTAAGGGTCTTGGCGCAAAGCGCCTATAAGAACCTGCAACCCGTTATTGACTGCTTGGATAGGTTCTCCCCGCATCGACCCTGAAGTATCCAGGAGTAAGAATACTGGCAATCTGCGACCACTCATTCGGCGACATACTTCCTTAGGATTTCAACAAAGCTATCTGTAGCATATGGTTCGCCAATGGCATTAAATTTCCATTCAGAGTCTTCGCGTTCCAGCTCAGCAAAGACTAATGATCTGCAATCAGCATAAGAAGGATTTCCGGAAAGATCAAAACGGCACATTTCTTTATTATTCTTATCAACCGCTCTTATAAATGCATTTTTTACTTTGCTGAAGTTTTGATTATTCTCTATGCCTTTATAGATCTGTACGACGAAAAGAATTTTTTTAAACTCTTGCGGCAAGCGGTCTAGGAGGGCAATTATCTGTTCGTCGTCTCCATCCCCTTCACCGGTTCTATTATCTCCTGTCAACCAAACAGCACCGGATTTGTGCTTCATGCTATTAAAGAAAACAACATCTCCTCCGATGAGCTTTTGACCAAGGTTAACGACTTTACCTTGGTTATTTAACAAAAAAGCTACAGCATCAAGGTCGTATTCCTCGGGTTTCTTACCAAACATTTTACCAAGAAACCCGCTGTTTACCTCCGCCACATCCCAACCAAGACCTATTGTCACTTGTGAGAGGTTGTATTCACTTTTTTTTAAACTAATCCCCTGACCTTTTTTTAAGCTTATAGCCATTAAATTCCCTCCATCTCATCTTTGTAAAATAGAATCAAGGATTAAAGAACTAAATTCACCTCAGGCGGAGGTGGTGGTAAATCTTTCAAAGTGGCAGCTTCGCCAAGTCCTGTCTCGACTTTTTGACTTCCAGAAGATACACTTGCGGAAACCCATTTAAAGAACGCTTTGATAGTTGACGAATCGGCTGTGTCAAGCTGAACAACTACTTCGGTGATTTGCTTGAGGATGTTTGTGTCTACACCGGGGCCAGCTGCACAAGCAACAATCACACCTGTCTTGGTTTTTTTTAGGTCATTTAAGCCCTTCCGCCAGTCGTCTGTTGGCATACCATCTGTCATCAAAAAAACAAGGGGTTTCCAGTCTCCCTTTTTATCAGAAGTGGTTTTCTCAACTTCACTTTCTATTCGTTGGGCTAACATTGATAAGGCTTCACCTAACGCAGTAGTACCTGTGGCTTGAATGTCTGGCTGTTGGAAAGCTCCTAGCTCAGTCAGGGGAACAATTTGCTGAACTGAGCTATCGAATGTAATAACACTCAAATACGCTGTTTCTAATGCGTATGGATCTTGGCGAAGAGTAGATACTAACACTTGAACACCATTCTTCACAGCTTCAATGGGTTCACCGTGCATGGATCCAGATGAATCAAGGACAAGGTATACGGGCAAGCGTCTCATTAAGCATGTCCTCCTTGAATATAAGGTTATTGACCAGTCAGGGGCCGCTAAGAGATAAAGTCCAAAAAATTCAGTTCATTTAGGAAAATAGCTAGGCAACATTAACACCAAATTGTTGACACATCGCCTCAAGGCCACCATTGTAGCCCTGACCCACTGCCTTAAATTTCCACTCCGAGTTATGTTGATAAATCTCCCCAAAAACCATTGCTGTCTCAGTACTATAGTCCTCAGTAAGGTCAAATCGAGCAATTTCAACATCATTGTCAAGGTTGACTATTCTTATGAAAGCGTCTGAAACTTGACCAAAATTTTGCCTTCTAGCCACGGCGTCATGAATTGTAACTGTAACGACTAGGCGACTTACTGCCGTAGGGACTTTATCCAAAAAAACCTTAATCTGTTCATCATCCCCGTCACCATCTCCTGTTCGATTATCCCCAGTGTGCTCAATTGACCCACAATTTGAATTCAATTTTCCGTAAAAAATAAAGTCCTCATCAGTACGAACTTTTCCATTTCCACCAAGCATGAAAAGACTTGCATCAAGATCAAAGTCTTCACCGTCAGTCTCTCGTTCATCCCAACCGAGTCCAATCAATATATTGCGTAGTTCTGGGGCTGACCTAGAAAGGGATATGTTTGCTCCTTTTACCAGCGATACAGCCATGAATTGACCTCCCTACTTAATTAATAGAAAAGTTCACGCCTAGTATACGGGAACTTTTAATTTTCATTAAATTTACTTCACACACTCTGCGAGTAGAGTGTCAAATTCAGGGCAAACAGACTTTGCCTTACCCTTGAGCTCTACCATAAAAGCTTTCTCATCTTTATCTATTACACCATCAGCAAAGAGTATCTCTCTAAGCTTGGATGATTCAACAGAATCGATTATTCCATCCTCCAGAATGTTTGAAGAAAGAGCTTCAAAGAAAAATTTCGTGAAATCAGGATGCGCCTCTTTTGCTTCATTTCTCAATTCCACGAGAAAGTCAACTTCATCTTCATCAATGATGCCATCTGCCATAAGTTCGACCTTAAGCAATTTTGTTTCGTCCGCATCAATGACACCATCGGCAAGCAAAAGGTTTTTTAGCAATTTTTTCCAGTCAGCCATAACATACACCTCCCTTTAATAATTTCGGTTGTTTGTGCCCATTAATCAATTGGAATGAACACAAAAAAAAACACTTGATTGGCATGACCCAAATCAAGTGTTAAGTATTTTTTATATTATATTTGTAATTGATTAGCAGCACATTCACCCCCCCAGACAAAAAGTCTTTTTTGCAACCTACTCTAGATAATTAAAAGTGTCAATCGGTTAATACCCTAGCGTTTTGGTCGCACTGATTGCTAAGCTCGAAACTCAGCGCTATGGTAATCATAACTAAGCTAAAAAGGCTCTGTCTAAAAACCTTAGTAAGGAAAAAAATGTTTCCTTAACTGGTCTTGAGTGAAAGTCCCGAAAAGGCTTTCTAATGAAAAGAGCTTTTGTTCCTGCGTTAGCTGCAGCCAAGACTCCCGTCATTAAGCGATCATCAACAATAATAACCTTTTCAGGATCTAGAAAATTTTCTTGACATATCTTTTGAAGTCCTTCTGGATATGGTTTCTTTTTTTTTGACACAAAGAACTTTATTTTTGGGTAGTTATCTTTAAAATAATTGAAACGAACCAAAGAAGGGTTGTTTGATAAGATGAATATTTCCGGTCGGGATTTATATTTTGTTATATAATCTAGCCAAGTTAAAACTTCACTTAAAGGTCTATCATATCCGTGAGGTGAAAGAACTCCATCAAAATCAAGAACTAATGCTTCTATTTTTTTTTCTATTAGATATTCAATCTTTAAATCCGTAATACTGTCTATTGAAAAATTACTATATATGTTAATCAAATAAAACTTATGCCGTATTGCACATGGGATTGCATAAAAAAACCTTATCAAAGCTTCCATTAAATTTTCTCCTATAATTTTCTGGAAGTTATCGCTGATAGGTGGGTAGGTACTGATGGCAGAGTAAGCTTAAATTGTGGATAAACAAACCGGTTCCAATACTAAATACCCATTATTTTAAAAGTACAACAAAAAGTTTTTATTGTAATGAATTTGTCATACACTTAGGACACTGCTTTCTTCCCGGCCCAGCATGATCAAAGCAAAACCATAAGCTGCATTTTGAACAATGCTTAACCCCATTAAAGTTTGATTGTGTTTTTTTCCCGCAAATCGCACATTTTACTTCAGCCATCATCGCCTCCCTTTGGTTAGTCGGAAATTTTCACCCAATAGATTTCTTTGACAATCCTATACCGTGCAGTTCACATAATGTCTCGTTAACATAGATTTTTCACTAAATACTTCGATGGGGAGCCAGTGCATAAACGTCCCACACCCTACCATTATTTACAGATGTTTCATTCTGTTTTTTTGTGAAAGCTGAAACATCAACTTTCCCAATTTGCATTAGAGAAAAGGCACCCACACCAATCTCAATATGGGTAGCTCTTTCCCTGCAACTTCTCATCGTAGGTAAAGCACTGCTCAGCTTTTTCGAGTAATTGCTTCTGGAAAAACGCCTCCAGGCTACCTCCGCGATATTTGAAATCGGGCGGATCGCAAGCGTAAACGTAAGCTTGCAGGCGCAGGTTGCCCTTGTGGTTGCCGTGACCGGACAACTCCGGAACCAAATCGATCACACCGACATCGATGCCGTCAATCCGCAAAGGATCTTCACCAGTCCAGCCGTTGTTCCGGAACACCGATACCACCTTGGCATGGGTTCTGTAGGCGAAAAGCACCGACTCATCCGATAGATTGCCGGTATTGTCTGTTATGTGCGTTTGCAAGGTGATGCTGGCGGTGACATCGTCGTTGGGATGATCAAGGTTTTTGAAGCGTTTTTGCAGGGAATCAACAAATGTAGTCGCGGTGGCAGGAGCGGCCAACAGCAGAAGAATTAGGATGGTGCAGAGGATCGGTAGACCTTTCAGCATGATGCTCCCTCCAGTGTAAGATGCTGAAAAACAGTGTTTTAACTTATACGTACAGGAAGGTTGTGGGTCAACTGAATTCTCATTAATGCGACGTTTGGTTGCGACCGGGCCCCGAATGGCAGGGAAGACACTTCATGGCTCACAGAGTTGGTCTCTCATCCGAACGCACGACGCTCGGATAGATTTGCAGGCGCTTCTTAAAAATCATCTTACATTATGTGGGGGGGGGGGGGGTGAAACTGGTCTATAGACGTAATTCCTGAAAACCCTGCATTATCAGACTCTCGACACTGCGGCATATGCGAGAAATTGATGACATGGTTAGGCGCATCAATCGGCAACAGCATGGGGAGGCTTGGCTCAAAACCCGCGACAGTCTGGAATATCAAAGACATGGTCGCGACTTATATGACCCACTTTTTTGTAGCAGATAACCCACGCTTTAGCGTGTAGATGTTGGACCAACGAGCGGTGTTGGATGACTCTGCTTTGCTCTCTGTTGTGGGGTAACCCGCAGACAGGTCACTACCCCCCTCGATGCAGCAAATGCTGATATCAATCAATGTCTATCCACGTCTATCCACGTCTATCCATATCATATCACTTCATATCACTTCATATCATATCACTTCATATCATATCACTTCATATC
>RRYU01004973.1_pt1 | contig 25857 bp, 21 predicted proteins | sample 2162651 | NCBI WGS metagenome assembly RRYU01 (sample SAMN10267283, study PRJNA491782) | microbial mat metagenome | isolation source: biomat in the production well | place: Japan: Minami-Kanto gas field, natural gas well KTG3 | collected 2017-06 | reverse complement strand
CGATAACCAATTGAATTTATTTGAATAATTTACCGGACACTAGTGATTGTCAGTAACAAAACAGAAATACAAACATATTAGGTTGTGCTAAATTACACTCTTCCTTTAAACAGCAAGCTAAGTTAAATATTACAATCTCTATCTGCATGGAAGCAGGGTTATCTAAGGTTTTAGTGGGGTGCTTTTAGCTCTGCTTAACTCGGTCTCATGAAGGGGTAGAGATGTCTTATAGTTTACTCTTCATATTGGAGTCTGACTGTGCCAATAGCATTTATCTCTCATGCGGATTGCCTTCTTCATGATGTAGGTCAGGATCATCCAGAACAGCCTTCAAGACTCAATGCCATCCAGGATCGACTGATCAGTTCAGGCATGGAATTTGTGGTTTTGCAACATGATGCGCCAATGGTTAAACGTGAGCATCTGGAACGAGTGCATGACCATGATCATATCTCAAGAATTATAGACGAAGCACCACAGGAAGGTATTCTAAGACTGGATGATGACACCTTCATGATGCCCAAGACCCTGAATGCGCTCATGCGTTCTGCCGGTGCTGTGGTATACGCGGTGGATCTGGTGATGCAGAAAGAGACACGCATCGCCTTCTGTTCGGTAAGACCTCCAGGGCATCATGCAGAGCGCAGTCGCGCCATGGGATTCTGCTACTTCAACAATATTGCAGTGGGCGCGGCTCATGCATTGGAGGGATACGGGCTGGAGCGGGTCGCTATTATCGACTTTGATGTGCATCATGGTAACGGCACTGAGGATATTTTTAGGGATGATCCCAGGGTGTTTTTTGGTTCCAGCTTTCAACACCCATTTTATCCGGATGTCGGTTATGTAACCGGTTCCAAGCATATCGTAAATATTCCGCTCGCGGCTGGTACAGCAGGAAATGCATTTCAGGAGCAAGTGGAAGAGCAGTTACTTCCGGCGCTTGACTCATTCAAGCCACAGCTGGTTATGATATCGGCCGGGTTTGATGCGCATATTGAGGATGGAATATCTCACCTTCGTTTGCGCGAGGCTGACTACTCTTGGTTAACGGCCAAACTCAAGGCCATAGCAGACAAACACTCGGAAGGTAGAATCGTATCTGTGCTGGAAGGTGGTTATGCACTGAGCGCGCTTGGTCGCAGTGTGGTGGCGCATCTGGATGCCCTATTGGGAAGTTGAGCTGTTTTTGATTTATGGAGATATGAATGAAGAATATTTATCTATGTCTTATCCTGGCTTCAATTCTGTCTGCTTCACCTGTATTTGCGGAAAAGGCGGTGGATTTACAAGACTTTGAGCAGGTAAAGCAGATGATGCTACCAGTAATGACAAAGTCCATTGCTCCATTGGAGCAGACGCGTGACTGCGTGGTAGATAGCACAAACTCGAACCAACTGAATGCCTGTGTAGATATTATGGCAGCTTTTCAGAGTGAGCTGGCGCAGAATCATGGTGGAGTAAAAGAAGCGCCTAAGATGCCACCGCTAGAGTGGAGCCGGGCCGTAGCCGAACAGATCCGCAGTGATCTGGATAAATCCCTACGTGGCACCAAAGCCAGTATCGAATGTCTACGTTCCAGCAGCAGCCATGAGGCAATGGATAAATGTATGCGAGATGCCGGAGTTGGCACTAACTAGCCAATAGGCAAATTCCTCTTAATTAGCTATGTGTTATCTATTGTAAGGCTAAGTTGTCCCGCCCTTCTGTATTGCCCGGTCGCATGGCCGTGTTTGATTTGCACTATCATTTGTAAAAATAGGCCTGACTGTAATATTCCGGTAACAATCAATTATTACACTCCTTGTTACACAAGGCAGGACAATAGAAACCAGAGGAATAAGATGAAAGCAAAAAAGCTTGTAATGACCCTGATCGCAGCCGGCACGGCTCTTAGCGTAAACGCGGCCGACCGTATCGTAATTCAGAATAAGGGTTCAGATACCCTGGTAAATGTAGCTCAGGCATGGGCCGAAGAATATAGTAAAGTTGATTCGAGGGTGGCAGTTGCTGTTTCTGGCGGTGGTTCTGGAACCGGTATAGCGTCCATGATTAATGGCACAGTAGATATCGCCAACTCCAGCCGCAAGATGAAGGGCAAAGAGATTGCCAGCGCTGAGAAAAAGGGGCAAAAACCAATTGAGCATGTGGTTGGTTATGATGCTCTGGCGGTGTTTATGCACCCTGCAAATCCAGCGAAATCCATCTCCTTTACTCAGCTTAAGGATGTGTATATCCGTGGTGGTAGTGCCACCAAGTGGTCAGATATAGGCATCAAGATTCCAGGTTGTGACAGTGACAGGATCGTTGTGGTGAGTCGCCAGAACAACTCAGGCACCTATGCTTATTTTAAGAAGGCTGTTTTGGGCAAGAAAGGCAAGTTTCGTCAGGGCACCCTGGATATGCATGGCTCCAAGGATGTGGTTGATCTGGTAGAGCATACTCCATGCGCCATCGGCTATAGCGGTCTGGCCTATGCCACTGATCATGTGAAGATGGTTTGCATCTCCAATGATGGTGCCACTTGCGTATATCCAAGTGTCGAGACCGCCAGTGATCGCAGCTATCCCATTGCTCGACCTCTTTTTATGTACACCAATGGCGAACCTAAAGGTGCTATCAAGGTATACATGGACTGGATAATGAGCGATGTCGGTCAGTGTATATTGCTGAAGAAGGGCTATGCTCCGGTTAGGGATTTAAAATGTAATTAAAATGAGCCATTGTTATATTCAGGACTTATGTATTAGGTAATACTCGCCTTGGCTCCATGTTTGGCCAGGGCGGGTTTTACTGCGGCTAGGGCTGAGAATTGGCCATAAGTAGGTGGTGTCAGGCGAGGCCTGATATATCTTTAATGAAATTAAGTTTGGTAACCGTGATATGTCTCTTCTAGAGGAACGTCTGTTTCGCGATCAGAAACAAATCCGCGATAAAGTGGCAGCTCAAGCTGAAGCAGTGGAGGATGCAATAAGCAACGCGATTCATTCTCTGCAGACGGGCAATAAAAAGCTGGCCTATTCCACTGTGCTCAAAGATTACCCGATCAATCGCACCATGCGTGAGATTGACCGCTTGTGTCACAGTTTCATCGCAGTGCACCTTCCAAGCGGTACTTACCTGCGTCTAGTCTCTTCGATTATTCGAATCAACATAGAGCTGGAAAGGATCGGCGATTATGCTGTGATAATAGCCCGAGAAGGGGTTTATATGACATCTCCGCCAATCGGAATTATGGGTCGTGAGTTGGAGCGCATGGCGGCCGATACCATGATGATGATTAGGCAATCCTTTAAGGCATTCAATGATATGAATGCAGAGTTGGCACAGAGTACCAAGCAGCTATCGAGGAATATTCAGTACAATCTGGATGCGGTCTATGCAGAGATAGCAGAGCACACTCAGATTCAGGGAGTTAAAGATTCACTGGCTTTGTTTGTTGTATTCAATCAGCTTAAAAGAGTTGTTGATCAGGCCAAGAATATCTGTGAGGACACGGTATTTGCTGTTACCGGTAAGCAGAAGAAACCTAAGATTTATAATGTTCTGTTCATTGATGAAGATAATAGCCTTGCCAGTCAGCTAGCCGAGGCGGTTGCTAGAAAAAACCATTCAAGATGCGGTAATTTTATTAGTGCTGGACGGACTCCGGCGAGTAAGGTTAATCCAGACTTGATCGAATTTATCGCCGAGCGTGGTGGTGGTCTGGACGGAGCCAAGCCCAGCGCATTGAGTGAACTTACCCAGCAGGAATTAACAGATCAACATGTAATAATTAGCCTGCAAGGGGATGTTTCATCCTACATACCGGAGATACCATTTCATACTAGCGTGCTAGTTTGGGACGTAGTGACTGCACCTGAATCAGGAGCGGTTCAGGACATGGAGGCCTTGTATCGGAGTCTGGCGTTACAGATTAAAGACCTGATGGATCTGATGTGCGGCGAAGAGGTTTAGGCATGCCCTCGCTAACCGATAAAACGCTGAATATGGATTTTGATCGACGCAACCTGGATTGGTATATCGATAAGCTGATTCAATTCCTGGTCTTCATGGGCGGGATATCTGCCATAGTCTTTGTGATTGGTATCTTCGTTTTCATAACCATTGAGGGTGTTGGTTTTTTGCTTGAAGGGTTTTCCTTCAAAGAATTTTTCCTCTCACCGTACTGGGAACCCAGTGATGAGGATGCTCCAGAGTTTGGCATCCTGGCTTTGCTTGCTGGTACTGCATCGGTAACAGGTCTCGCTATGCTTGTGGCAATCCCTTTCTCTTTGGGCGCTGCTATCTATGTAGGTGAATTCGCCACTGGCCGAACCAGAGAGTATCTAAAGGTACTGGTAGAATTATTGGCTGCAATCCCTTCGGTCGTATGGGGCTTTATCGGTCTATCTATCATGAACCCTCTAATCATTGAGTTGTTCGATGTTCCGGTGGGGTTGAATGTTTTAAATGCCGGAATCATCCTGGGTTTAATGGCGGCACCAATCATGACCTCCATTGCTGAGGATGCCCTTAAGGCTGTACCTGATCGCTATCGTGAGGCTGCCGAGGCCCTGGGTGCCACTCGTTGGCAGGTGATATTCAAGACAGTCATCCCGGCTGCCAAGAATGGGCTTCTAGGTGCTGTACTACTTGGAGTGGGTCGTGGGTTTGGTGAAACCATGGCGGTGTTGATGGCTACCGGACATGCTGTGAATATTCCAGGTAGCGTGTTTGACTCTGTGCGCGCCCTAACTGCCACCATTGCTGCGGAACTGGGTGAAACTGCAGTTGGATCACAGCACTATCAGGCACTGTTTACTATTGGAATATTCCTGTTCCTTATTACCTTTGTCATTAATCTTACCGCTGATCTTATTGTTCGCGGTATCAAGAAACAGTAAGTTTCTGAACTGGTTTGGGATAAACATACATGTTTGAAGAATCCGCTCTCAATGCGAAGAACAAGAAGGTGCAGGTGCTATTTCGTACCCTGTTTATGTTGATGACAATTCTCTTGGTTATCCCTGTTTTGGTGATACTTGGCACCCTGATCTATAAGGGTGGCTCGGTTGTGACGTTGGAGTTCCTATTCACTAACCCGATCAACGGCATGACGGCAGGCGGAATTTTTCCGGCCTTGATGGGAACCGTGTGGCTGGTAGCTCTGGCCCTGATTATATCGGTACCCTTGGGAGTGGCCGCAGCTATCTACTTGAGTGAATATGCTGGCGACAACTGGTTTACTCGAATCATCAATCTCGCCATCATCAATCTGGCGGGAGTACCTTCCATCGTCCATGCTCTGTTTGGTGTGGGGGCGTTTGTGGTCTTTTTCGGTTTTGGCACCAGCATTCTTGCCGCCAGTCTGACCTTGGCCATTATGACCCTGCCGGTGGTGATTGTGTCTACCCGTGAGTCCCTGCAGTCTGTGCCCATGGCCTTTCGTGAGGCCTGCTGGAATATGGGTGCCACACGCTGGCAGACTATACGACGCATAGTTCTGCCCAATGCCATTAGCGGTATTCTTACCGGTGTAATTCTGGAAGTATCTCGTACTACTGGAGAGACAGCCCCCATCATGTTTACCGGGGCCGCCTTCTTTCTGCCGTTTCTGCCCCAGAGTGTGTTTGACCAGACCATGGCCTTGTCCCTGCATTTGTTTGTAGTATCTACCCAGGTGCCTGGTGTGCCGGAAGGGCTACCTTACGGCGTGGCACTGGTGTTGATCGGCATGGTGCTGATTATGAATGCGGCGTCAATTGCATTCCGCATGTATCTACGGGGACAGAAGAAATGGTAGCCCCAGAGACTACGCAGAAGATGGGCGATGACGACCGACCACTCAAGTTAAGCGTGCGTGATCTGACCATCAGCTATGGTGGGGTTGCTGTCTTGAGTAATGTCAGCCTGGATATACGAGAGCATGAGATCTTTGGTGTTATCGGTCCAGCCAATGCCGGCAAGACCAGCTTTCTCAAGACCCTGAATCTGATGGATGGGTTTGACAGCAATATGCGGGTTCAGGGCGACATCCTGTTTAACGGCATTAACATCCGAAACATCAAAAATGTATACGGACTACGCAGTCGAATCGGAGTGGTGTTTCCCCTGCCGGTAGGGTTGCCACTGACTGTGTATGAAAATGTCGCTCTGTCGCCACGTCTGCGTGGCATAAACGACAAGACAGAGCTGGACATAATTGTCGAACGCTGCCTGAAACGGTCTGCACTCTGGGATGAGGTCAAGGATCGTCTCGACTCCCTGGGGAGTTTGCTCTCCGGTGGGCAGCAGCAGCGCCTTACTATTGCTCGCGCCCTGTCACAGGAGCCGGAGTTGTTGATCCTGGATGAATTCTCTATAGCGGTTGACCCGGTTACCACTATGCGTATTGAAGATGTACTGAAGGAATTGAAATCAGAGATGACCATTATTCTGGTTACTAACCTGGTGCAGCAAGCGCGACGCCTGGCCGATCGTACCGCATTCTTCCTCGGGGGCGAGTGTGTGGAGTATGGCGCTACCGAGGATCTGTTTACTGGTGAGGTAAAAGATCAGAGGACGCGAGACTACGTAGAGGGTAAGTTTGGTTAATCTTTCATGTGCAGATTCACAAAGACGAAATAAAAATGATAGCTATCGCTGAAGCCAGAGACCAAAGCCAGGTTGAACACGCCATTACTACAGAGAAGCTGAATCTCTGGTATGGCACCTTTCAGGCTATGTTCGATATAGACTTGAAGATAAAGAATGGCATCATCACCTCCATGATTGGTCCTTCTGGCTGTGGCAAATCTACTTTCCTGCGTAGTGTAAATCGCATAAATGAGCGTTTGGGATACGTGCGTATCGACGGCAGTATCAGAGTGTTTGATCACAACATCTATGATCCTGAGGTAGAGTTAGTGCAGGTGCGCAAGCAGGTCGGAATGGTATTTCAACGCCCCAATCCACTACCTGTCTCTATTCGAGACAATGTGCTGTTTGGCCATAGGCTGCATAACAAGGGAAACGATGCGTCTCAAAGAAATGAGGATGAAATAGTTGAAGAGTCCCTGCGCCAGGTACTGCTGTGGGATAAGGTAAAGGATAAGCTTCAGCAAAAGGCGACGGGATTATCTCTGGAAGAGCAGCAAAAGCTCTGTATTGCCCGCCTTCTGCCAGTCAAGCCCAAGGTGCTGCTAATGGACGAACCATGTTCGGCTCTGGACCCAAAGGGAACCGCTGCAGTGGAAGAGCTGATATGGGAGCTTAGGGGCAAGTACACTATCCTGATTGTGACTCACAATATGGCTCAGGCTCGCCGTGCTAGTGATGAGTGCATATTTATGTTGATGGGCAAAGTGGTGGAGCATAGTGCTACCGAAAAGCTCTTTGTTACACCCAAGTTCAAAGAGACGGCAGACTATATCGAAGGAAGATATGGGTAGCTACACTAAACTGCTGGTGGTGGATGATGAACCTGCCATTCGGGAGATGGTCAATTTCGCCATGTCGCGTTCTGGTTATGAGTGTATTGAGGCCGCAGATGCAACAGAGGCAAAGCGGCTAATTAGTAGCGACCGGCCGAACCTTATATTGCTGGATATTATGATGCCAGGCCAGTCTGGATTAGACTTGGTTCGTGAACTGCGCAGTAAGGATGCTACCAGGGAGTTGCCAATCATATTGTTAACGGCGCGTGGCTCTGAGCATGACAAAATCCGCGGTCTGGATGTAGGTGCCGATGACTATATTACCAAGCCATTTTCTCCCGGCGAGTTAGCAGCTCGAATCAAATCTCTGTTAAGACGTAGTACTTTGGATCAGTCGGAGATTCAAATAAACGGCCTGAGGATTAACCCAGAGACACACGACGTATCTTCAAATAAAACCCGTATTGAACTCTCGCCGGCAGAATTTAGATTGCTGTATTTTCTTATGACAAAACCAGAGCGGGTTTTTTCTCGGGCCCAGTTGTTGGATCGGGTGTGGGGAGAGGACAACTACGTGGAAGATCGCACTGTGGATGTTCATATCAGGAGACTACGTGCTGCCCTTGAACCATCCGGACATAACGGACTTATCCAGACCGTACGTGGCGTGGGTTACCGGCTTTCGGCCAAAGAGTGACGCTGTTGGGCTGGTTGAATCTATCAGAGTGGAATGCTGAGATCAGGGCGATTTTCATACTCGTTCTGATTGCCCTGGTAGGTGGTATCTTCTTTCATTCCTTCCTTCTGTTTTTCTCTATCGGCCTTATGGCTATCATGGCCTGGTATTTATCGCGCTTGTTGCGGATCAGCCGGATTCTAGCAGCAGGTGGCTCTTTATCTGTAAACAAGCATGCAGGTCTGCTCCAAAGACTCTCTCGACAGATATCTAATCTGCAGCAGAGAGCAGATGAGCAGGAGAGATACAATACTCGGGTGGTGTCCATGTTTCGCAAGGCCTTTGAAGCCTTTCCGGATGCTGTAATGATACTGCGTCCGAACTGGCAGATTCGGTGGTGCAACAGGACCAGTAGGGAGATGTTCGGCCTTGATTCAGATGCTGAAATCTCCAGTTCTCTGGTGGATGAGGTGGGTCATCCGGTGTTAGAAGAGTATTTGGCCGCGGGCGATTTTTCTGAGCCTCTGGTACTTGAGTCGCCTACGGACTGGGCAAGTGTAATGTCTATTCAACTGATAACATTTCCAGAGGATGATGGGCTGGTCCTATTAGTAGCAAGAGACATTACCCGGCTGTATCACCTGGACCAAATGCGTAAAGATTTCGTGGCCAATGTGTCTCATGAGTTGAGAACTCCGCTTACGGTAATAGGCGGCTATCTTGAATCTATGCATGGTGAAGCAGAAGATCTCCCAGAGCATTGGGCTAATGTCGTGGAGCAAATGTTTCAGCAGTCAAAAAGAATGAAATCCATTGTCGATGAACTGCTGTTACTATCACGTCTTGATATGGGGCAGGATAAGTTTTCGCCGAAGTTGGTAGACGTTCCGTCTCTACTGAATAGTGTCGTGGCAAATGCTCAGGTTTTGGCTAAGAGTAGTGGGCATAGAATAACTTTGGATATGACTCCGTCGTTGTGGTTGCATGGGGAGCAGAAGATTTTGGAAAGCCTATTCTACAACACCGTTGTTAATGCTGTTCACCATACGCCTGCCGGCAGTAAGATAGATGTCCGCTGGTTCCAGGAGTCGGGGATGCCAGTGTTTATGGTTATTGATACAGGAGATGGCATACCTGCGCGTCACCTACCTCATCTTACAGAACCTTTCTATCGAGTTGATGCGGGAAGATCCCGGGATTCAGGTGGGACTGGCCTTGGATTGTCGATAGTAACAAGGGCGGTATCTAGGCATAGGGGTAAGCTTCAGATTACCAGTGAAGTGGGGCAGGGTAGCGTGGTTAGATGCGTGTTCCCTAAAGATCTTAGCTTTAGTGCTGATAGCAAGGAAGCTATTGTAGAGTAGGAGCCGGGCCGCGTTGCACGAACTTAAGTCAATGCTAGGTTAAACTTATCTATTGGCAATGAGAAGGCCCAGCCAGGTCTCCCGGGCTGGGCGGTTTACAACTGGTGGTCGACCCTATAAAGGGGTGACGTTTTCGGCCTGAGGGCCTTTCTGCCCTTCAACCTCAGTGAACTGGACTTGTTGCCCGTCCTTCAGTGTTCTGTGGCCATCGCCCACTATAGAACGGAAGTGAACGAATAGATCTGCTCCGCCCTCACGCTCGATAAATCCATATCCCTTAGCGTCATTAAACCACTTGACGGTGCCAGTTTGCTGTTCAGACATTTGTTAATCCTCTGATGTAACGAAACTTTCTGTCATATATTGTTATGACTAACCCAATTTGCTGTGTAACGTGAAGAAACTACGCTTCAAGAGCAGGGGGAGAAAAGTTCGCCAAAACTGCCTTATCACTGTAGATCGCATATTCCATACGCAGCACAGACATTTTATCCTTATCTGAATAAAGGTCAACTTTTTGTTATTGTTAAAATATTGTGATTTAAAATAGATTATCGTGTCTTGTTTTATCTGAATGCCAGCCCCCAATGTGCATGCTTGGTTTTAGTTGTTTGGTGTGATTTGTATGGGGTGGTGGTGACCTCGTAGTATTATAATCGGCAAACATGATAATGCTGGATGTGTCGTGTGTAATTTGATTTGCGTGAAGCATAGAGCAATGGTTACCCGGGGTTAATAATGGCAAAAACAATAGTTATAGATGAGGACGCAGAAGACCAGATCCCTTTTTTTAGAGGTATTCTGGTGCAGTCATTGACCAGGACAGGGCTTGCGTATGACGATGCCTATAATCTGTCACAAGTTATACGAGAGAAACTTAGGAACATTGAACATATCAGCAAACATGATCTGTTTCTTATGGTTTCCGAATTGTTGCAGAGTAAACACGGTGTGGACGCACGTAAGGCGTACGAGAATAAGCCTAATCTTGAATCAGAAATCATTGTCCATTCGCCTATGCAAAATGACCGCTTCTCTGTTGGTATCCTGACGCATTCTCTAGAGGCTTGCGCCATTCCAACTGAGTTAGCAAGAAAGGGAGCCGCTGGTGTCTATGAGACACTGTTAAAGAAAGGCTATAGGGAGATCGAACATCTGGAGCTACGCCAGATCATAAATGAATGCCTGATAACCCATGCGGGAAAAGATATAGCGGCCAGATATCTATCTTGGCGCCAATTTGAAAATTCAGGCAAGACTCTGATCCTTTTGATAGGCGGTGTTACCGGCTCTGGTAAGAGTACCCTGTCAGCAGAGCTGGCATATCGTCTGGACATCGCAGGCATGCAGTCTACGGATATGATGCGAGAGATCATACGCTCATATCTACCAAGTCAGGTGATACCAACCCTTTTGCACTCGAGTTTTTCTGCTTGGCGCGGCCTGCCATTTCCGCGCAAACAACAGCAAAAAGAGGTGGATAGCCCGGTAATTACTGGTTTCCTGTCACAGATTAATACAATGAAACCAGCGCTGGAGGCAGCCATATCTAGGGCGGCTCTGGAAAGTCAGCATCTAATTCTAGAGGGAGTACATGTACTTCCTTCGCATCTATCCATGAAGGATGTGGGTAGTGACGTGGTCGTAATCCCTATCATGCTGGCAACCATGAACAAGGATAGTTTGCGAAAACGTTTTAAAATTAGAGCGCGGGATAACGCGGAGAGAAAGGCGGATCGATACATCAATCATATGGATGATATCTGGGAATTGCAGAGCTATTTACTAAATGAGGCAGACGTGGCGGGCATCCCTATTATTGCTAACCAGTCAATAGACGAGACCATAAGGGAGGTCCTAGGTGTGATAAGCAATACCATAGTTAAACTTTTCCCCACAGAAGACGATAAATAGGTGAGAGACGTTGAGTAGGCGTTACTGGTAAATCCACTTTGATGTAATTGGCTAAGTAGGAAATAGATATAGATGCGCCTAATAGTTGTACGTCATTACAAGACCCTTATTAATAAATCAGGTCAGATAATGGGTTGGGGAGATTCACCGCGTTCTGAAGACTGGCAGATAGACCTTGCCTATGTGGATGGGGTTATGCATGAAAACTCCCTGAAGTTTTCTGCGGTATATACCAGCGATCTGGAACGGTCGCGTCAAACAGGTATGTATCATGCGAAAAAGAGGGACATTAAGCTTATCAATGATCGTGCAGAATTGAATGAGATTAACTATGGATCTCTGTATAAGAAGAGTAAAAAATGGGTAGAGAAGCATATTCCAAAGCACAAAAAAGATCCGGATTTCATCTACCCAAAGGGAGAAAGCTTCCGGCAGATGCAGGAACGAAGTGTAGGCTATATCTACTCACTCTGGGAAAAGCATAGCAGCGATACTATTCTGGTTGTGGTTCATGCAGGTGTGATTCGCGGAATGATATGTCATTTTCTAGGACTGCCCTATTCGGAAAATCTCAAACGCAAGATACCCCATAGCTACATTGGTGATTTTAGGTTCAAAGACGGTAAATGTGTGCGTTACGATGAGCTTGGAAGAGCTTCAGGCTTTGTTCAGGATAAAGTTATATCCATCCCGCATAAGAATAATTCTTAAAATTCTAGCCAGTAAGTTGTTTTGGTTGACGGCGTGTGCTCCACGGTTAGGATGTGTTTTATCAAAAATCGGTTACAATTGCGTACCGGGTTATGGATGTAACGGATATAAAAACATAAATTACATAAGAAAATAACAATGATTAATCGCTTAACTGACCTCTATTATCGTATCACTCTGGAAAGGCCGCAGATTGTTGGTTTAGCTGCCATATTGTTACTGGCGGTGGCGTTGTGGTTTTCGCAGGACTTCAAACTGGATGCATCTTCAGACTCCCTGGTTTTGGAAAATGACCAGGATCTGCGCTTCTATCGGGCCGTGCGCGCCCGTTATGGTTCTGACGATTTTCTCGTAGTTACGCTTCGCCCCAAGACTGACCTCTTCTCCAAAGAGAACCTAGATACTATCCGCAGTCTTAGGGAAGAACTGGCGGCCATGGATAGGGTTGAGTCGGTCTTGAGCATACTGGATGTGCCACTTATCGACAGCCCGCGAGTCAGCATATCTGAGTTACAGGAAAAAGTGCGTACCCTGGAAACAGAGGGTGTGGACATAGAGCTTGCTCGGCGCGAGTTTCGTGAAAGCCCACTCTACCGCAGCTTGCTTACCAGCGTGGATGAGAAGATCACTGCCTTGCTAGTCTATTTCAAGCAGGACAAGGTCCAAAGTGAACTCCAGCATCAAAGGGATATGATCTGGGAAAAACAGATGGAGACCAAGCTAACGGCAGATGAAGCAAGTAAGCTGGAGGATATTTCTGCTGAGATAAGACAGCAGAACACCAGGCTTCAATCCCAGGTGCGGAGTGATTTGATCGCAGTGCGCGCGATCCTGGAGAGGTATAAAGACAAGGGCGATATCCATCTTGGCGGCGTACCCATGATTGCCTCAGACATGATCGACTTTATAGATCGTGACATACAGGTATTCGGTATCGGTGTGGCTTTTCTGCTGGTCCTACTGTTGACTATATCCTTTAAACGACCGCGCTGGGTACTGATTCCCATGCTGATCTGTGTTGTGTCTGCCATTGCCATGGTCGGCTTTTTGGGGATGATGGATTGGCGTGTGACAGTAGTATCTTCCAATTTTGTATCGTTATTATTAATTATCACCTTAGCTTTGGCGGTTCATCTGATAGTGCGTCATCAGGAACTGCATGCGGAAGACCCCAGCCGCTCCCAGCGTTGGTTGCTGGAAGAGACAGTGCGCTCAAAACTGGCACCTTCACTGTTCACATCTCTCACCACCATGGTTGCCTTCGCCTCATTCATAGTGAGTGGAATTCGCCCGGTAATAGATTTTGGCTGGATGATGGTGTTCGGGATGGGGCTGTCATTCATTATTGCGTTTTCGTTATTTCCTGCGGCCTTGGCTCCCCTTAAGGCTGGGACTCCAGTATTGCGTCAGCATGATTCTACAGCCGCTTTGACTCGCTCTTTGGCCAAGGCCATAGAGCGTTTTGGCAGCGCCACCCTGGTGATCTATCTGGTGATTGCCATTCTTAGTGTTATAGGTATTGGGCGGCTCTCGGTCGAGAACCGTTTCATTGATTACTTCAAGGAGTCCACCGAGATCTATAAAGGTATGGTGCTGATAGATCGCAAGCTTGGCGGCACTACGCCATTGGATGTGGTGCTGGAACCGGATGGTGACTTTCTAAAGACTATGCACGGGGAGAGTAGTTCGGACAACGTCACGCCAAATGAGGAAGGGCTGGCGAAAGAAGCCGAAGTAGATCCACAAGAAGTATTGGAAGATCCAGTTCCAATCGAAGATGAGATAGTGGCCGATACCACGAGCCCACAGGAAGAACTGGTTGACTTGGATGTTATCAGGGAAGAGTTCCAGGAAGAACCGGGATTTGACCTCGGCGCAGAGTTTGAAAATGAAAACGTTGGTATCAGCGGCGCGAGCTATTGGTTCAATATGTTTCAGCTGCCGCAGGTACAGGAGATACACGAATATCTGGAATCATTACCTGAGACGGGAAAGGTTCTCTCCCTTGCGACAACCATGAGTATGATGACCATGCTCAACAATGATACTCCGCTGGATAACATGAGCTTGGCGGTAGTGCATAAGCGTCTGCCGGACGACTTAAAGGCACAGATACTGGATCCGTACATGTCAAAGGACGGCAATCAGATACGTTTTGGTATTCGGGTTATAGACTCAGACATAAATCTAAAACGTGACGTTTTGCTGAAGAAAATCAAAAGCGATCTTATTGACAGGTTTGGTCTCGAAGAGGGACAGGTCAAGCTATCTGGAATGCTTGTGCTGTATAACAATGTGCTGCAGAGTCTATTTCGTTCTCAGATTCTTACCTTAAGCATGGTGTTTGTGGCTATATCTATCATGCTCTTTCTTCTTTTCCGTTCCTGGAAATTGGCCGCTATTGGTACGGTTCCAACCATAATGGCGGCGGGCATTATCCTGGGGCTTATGGGCTGGCTCAGCATTCCGCTTGATATCATGACCATCACTATTGCAGCCATCACCATAGGTATAGGCGTGGACAACACCATCCACTACATACACAGGTTCAAAGAGGAGATTAAAGTAGACGGGAATAATTGGGCGGCGGTAGAACGCTGTCACTCCAGTGTGGGTCGCGCCATCTACTACACATCCATAACCGTCACGCTTGGCTTTTCGATCATGGTATTGTCCAGCTTTATTCCGTCTATCTACTTTGGGATTTTGACTGGTGTGGCCATGGTTGTGGCGCTGATCGCGAACCTGACCTTGCTGCCGCTATTGCTGGTAAAACTGAAACCTCTGGGCGGCAGTTAGACCTGTTTTGGTACCATCGCTGCCGCTTGTGTGATTAGCCCTGGAGTTGCTCCATTGCGGTGGGCGTTCTCGCTGATATAGCGTCGCCACGCACGCGCTCCGTGTTGGCCCTGAAATAGTCCCAGGATGTGTCTTGTGATACGGCTGATGGAGTTGCCTTGGGCAAATTCGTGCTCGGCAAACGGCATAAGCTGTTCAATGATTTGATGACGGCTGGGGATAGGGTGGTTATCTCCAAATATGCGTCTGTCCGCCTCAGCCAGAATCCACGGGTTATGGTAGGCCTCGCGGCCAATCATCACGCCATCCAGATTATTCAGTTGTTCCTCTGCGGCATCCAACGATTTTATTCCGCCGTTGATAATGATCTCCTGATCCGGGAAATCACTCTTTAGCCTGTGTACAATCTCGTATCTCAGAGGCGGTATATCCCGGTTCTCTTTTGGGCTTAAGCCCTTAAGCCATGCGTTTCTGGCATGCACGATAAATGTATTGCAGCCAGCCGCCGATACGGTTGAGACGAATCTATGCAGAGTCTCATAACTGTCATCCTGATCTATACCGATGCGGTGTTTTACTGTAACAGGAATAGAGACCGCATCCTGCATTGTGCTGATACACTCTGCCACGAGATCAGGCTCCAATATAAGACAGGCTCCAAACCGTCCAGACTGCACCTTGTCCGAAGGACAACCTACGTTGAGATTAATCTCGTCATACCCCCGGTCCTGTGCCATGCGCGAACACTCAGCTAAGGCAGTTGGGTCGCTGCCTCCGAGTTGCAGGGCGATAGGGTTTTCACATGGATCAAACTTCAGAAAGCGCTCTCGATCCCCGTGGATCAGCGCTCCCGTGGTAACCATCTCGGAATAGAGCATGGTATGTCTGGAAATAAGACGGGCAAAGTAACGATAGTACCGGTCGGTCCAGTCCAGCATGGGGGCGATGCATAGTTTGCGGTTGATCATTAAATAGATTGAATGGTTGCAAAGAGCAATATGCTAACTGGTTTTGATGAGACAGCCAATGCCGCAAATAACCAAACAGAATTAGCCCAAGCATTTTTTGGTTGGAGTTGGCGTATTTGATTCTAATCAAATAACTTGGATTCTTTTAAGCACCTGTGTGGGTAAGAAATAGGAGATCGCAAAAATGTCTATACTCGATAGATGGTAGATGGATTTCGTATAGCCAAAAAAGCATTTCATTTTTGTACCGCAGATATTGAGGGAATATGACATCTCTGAGACCAATGATCACGGTGCGGCGATCTATCCAGGTGCTTGTGTTGTTCGTTCTGTTATCAACTGTGCTTCAGGCAGCAGACTACTTGCAGCCAAGTGAACGCAAATGGTTACAGCAGCAGGAGAGTAAGTTAGAAGTGCTGTTTGGATACGAGGCCCCGCCCAATGCCTATCGTGATGACAAAGGCCGGTATGTGGGTTTGCTGGTGGATTTTTTAAGGGAGATAGAGTCGCATCTACGCATCTAAAAATAGAATTTGTACAGCGCGATTTTGCCACATGGAACGAGTTGATCGAGTATTCGAAGCAGGCAGAAAATTTCATCATCGTCGGTATTGCCCGTACTGAGGCCAGAGAAAAACATCTATCCTTTACCGATCCATTCATAAAAATTCCATATGTAATTGTTACCAGGCGAGATGGAACATTCAAAACCATGAATGATCTCATTGGCGAAAGCGTGTGCACTGTGGCGAACTATGCGGTGAATGATTTCATCGCGCAGCATTACCCGCAAATAGTACCTTGGTACATTGCGGATAATCTGGAGGGATTGCGTGATGTATCCACTGGCCGATGCGATGCCATGGTGATCAACCAGATGTATGCCACCTATCTTATTGAGCAGCAGGGCATCACAAACCTAAAGATTTCTGGTGAGAGTGGTTACCTAAATCTACTTTCGGCCGCAACATCAATAAAGGACCAGCGATTATTTCAGATACTGGAGCGTGCGACGGATCAGATCGATACAGATAGGCAACAGCAGCTCTATCGGAATTGGGTGTTGCCGTCCGCGAAAGAAATCTCCCAGGCTACAGTGACTCAACTAAAAATTGCTGGTGTGGTTTCTGTAGGATTAATTATTCTTTCATGGTTATGGACCGTCAGCCTACGCAAGCAGGTCAATCTGCAAACTCATTTGGTCCGCGAGCGTGAAGACGAGTTTCGTTCGGTAGTTCATGACCTGCCTGCACTGATATGTCGCAATCTCCTTGATAGCACAATCCTTTTTGTGAATGATGCGTACTGCAAATATTTTGGCAAAACACGACAAGAGCTTGTTGGGTTAAATCTGTTTGAACTGATCCCAGAAGAAGAGCGTGCGTTTGTACGTGCGGGATTTTCCAGGCTTAGTGCTGAACAGCCAATTTTGACACATGAGTACAGAGTTTTGGTTGATGGAGGCGTTCGTTATCAACGCTGGTCCAATCGGGCAATCTGTGATGACAAAGGAAAAGTTATTTTGTTACAGGCCTATGGAGAGGATATTACCGAGAGTATGCATGATGAGGAACGTCTGCGTCTGGCCGCAAGTGTTTTTGAAAATACGGTGGAGGGTGTTTTTATAACAGATGATGACGGCAAGATAGTTGACACTAATAATGCCTTCTCCCAAATAATGGGATATTCGCGAGATGAAGTGCTTGGACAAACCCCAAGGATATGGAAGTCAGGCCGACACGATCGAAGCTTTTACCTCGATATGTGGCAAAGCATAAAAACAACCGGACAGTGGCAGGGCGAGATATGGAATAGGCGCAAAGATGGCTCAATCTTTCCCGAGTGGCAAAGCATAAGTAGTGTCGTGGATGCTAAAGGTAAGCTTAGCCATTACGTCTCGGTATTTACAGATATCAGTCAGGTTAAGGAATCGCAGGTTAAGTTGGATCATATAGCTCACCATGATCCATTGACCAATCTTCCTAATCGGTTGTTGTTGAATGAACGACTGCAACAGGCAATTCGCCATGCTGAACGCCACGGTTCACAGTTTGCGGTTATATTCTTGGATCTGGATCTGTTCAAACATATCAACGACAGCTTGGGTCATCCGGCTGGAGATAAATTATTGGAGGAGGTTGCTGATAGGTTACAAAAAACCATGCGTCAGGATGATACCGTTGCGCGTATTGGTGGAGATGAATTTGTGATGCTGTTAGAGGATGTCGGGCGACCTCAGAATGTTGCGGTTACTGTGCAAAAAGTGGTGTCCAGTTTTAATCTGCCATTCTTACTTGAAGGCCACAAGATTGGAGTCACTGCAAGTATGGGTATTTGTATCTATCCGCGTGATGGTAAAGAGCCGATAGAACTACTGCGCAACGCCGATGCCGCTATGTATCGTGCTAAAGAGTCAGGAAGAAATACCTATCATTTTTATACGGAGGAGCTTACCCAAAATGCCTTCGAGCGTGTGTTGTTGGAAAGCAGTTTACGCCAGGGATTGCTTCGAGAGGAGTTGTACCTGCTATATCAGCCACAGATAGATCTTGAAACAGGTGGTATTATCGGTGTCGAGGCATTGGTTCGTTGGCGGCACCCAGAGATTGGTACAGTGCTGCCGGGTAAGTTTATACCTCTGGCCGAAGAGTGCGGTCTCATCCACGTCATTGGCGACTGGGTTATACAAGCTGCCTGCCTACAGGGTCTCAAGTGGTTGGGGCATGGGTTTGACTTTGGACGGATGGCAGTAAATATAGCAGGACCCCAGATTAAGCGTGGCGGCCTGCCAGATGTTATAAGGAGAATGTTGGAAGATGCGGGCTTTGTTGCAGACAGATTGGAACTGGAAGTTACAGAAAGTTTCATCATGCAGCACAGAGAGTCCGCTATCAACCAATTAGAAGAATTGCGTGAGATGGGAGTGGCACTTTCTATTGACGACTTTGGCACCGGCTATTCTTCATTGAGTTACCTAAAACAACTTCCCATTCATAAACTCAAGATTGATCGGTCTTTCATACGTGATATTCCGATGGATCCAGACGATATGGCAATTGCCAGTGCTGTAATCGCACTAGGCAAGACCTTGGGGCTTGAGGTGATCGCAGAAGGTGTTGAAACAGAAGAGCAGGTCGCTTTCCTGAAAAAGGCTGGTTGTCCGCAAGCCCAAGGTTATCTCTACAGCAAGCCTGTTGGTGCTGAGGAGCTTGAAGAGATGTTTGCCGAATCAGCGCCTCAAGTTTCTTGAGCCTAAGCGGCTGTATCCGCTGCAATACTTTGCCGCTCAAACTCAAGATAATTCTTGGCTAACTCAGCCATGGCGCGGTAGAAGTGGCTTTCTGTCTGGGCAATGACGGCATCACAGAATTGAGGTAGCCAACACAACAGATGCTGTTCAAGAAACATGCGTTGTACCGATAGACAATACTCCGCATTCTTGGGATCTTTCTGATGCCACTTGTCTGTCTCCCACTCTGTAAGTTTCTGCATAAACTCAAGTTCTACACTGATGTGGTCAGGGAGGCCGGTAAAGCTTGTCTCGTAATCAAGGCCTGTGGTTTCAATGAACTTTTTAACTTCAACGGTCTGTTTACCCCATAGTCCGCCAGTGCCACCATCTGCCTCGACAAAAACAGACTCATGGGCCGATATATGCTTGCCTGGACCAATGAACAGGCGGGTAAACTCCAGTCCTAATGCTTCAGCTACTTCAAGCACCGGATCGTCATAGAACGTATCTCCCAGTTCTACTCCCAGGTCTGAGAAGGCCCCCGATAGACGGGGACCTCTCAGTTCCTTGATAAGGGCTGAGCTGGGCTCTTCCCGGAAAACAGCTGTCAATAGACCATAGATTCCACTTCGTGACTTGGCACTATCGGCCAGCTCTTTCCAGTTTGTTCCCATCTCAGTTCTCCTGTTTTACGTATGTTACGCTTTGACTACTTTTACCACGGTATCCATCCAGCGTTGACCACCACTGATCGGGTCTGAACTGTTTCGAATGATAGAGTTAGGATGGGTTCCATGCTTATTCCACCACATATTTTTGGCATCTGGATCAGCTGCGGCACCCCCGGGAGTGGGAGAGCTCTTTCCTGATCCGTAGATACCAGATTGCTGCCGTCCAAAATGGTGCGATATGGCAATAACCCCGGGAACGATCCCTTCGGTTACATGGGCCGTGGTGGTTATCTCTCCAAGACTACTGGCCACCTTGATCTGATCACCATCCTTGATGCCACGCTCGGCAGCCGTCTTGCTGTTGATCCATGCAGGGTTGTCATGTTTGATCTCTGACAACCACTTGCAATGGGCAGTACGAGAGTGCGTATGTACTGCTACCTTGTAGGTGGTCAGATGCAAGTCATCCTTATCCATCTTCTGATGCTCAGGTATCGGCGTGTAGGTCGGGAACGCCGGGAATCCTTTGGCCGCAAAGTTATCCGAGTAGAAGTCGAGTAGTCCTGACTTGGTAAACGAGGTGTTAGGCGGGTAGGCCTTACGTGGCGTACCCTCGACGTTCTGAGCTACATAGGCGCTCTTGGCGCCTTCGACACCCAGATAGCCTTTGCTTTTGGCCTCGGCCTCGCTGGCTACTCCTGCTTTCTTCCAGTTCCAGTAGACCCCGGTTTTTTCATCGAGGATGATTCCGTCACCGGAAACGTCCACTTTGGCTTCGTAAAATCCGAAGTTGGGCTTGGCATTCTTATCGTGCCAGACCCCGTGCTTCTTCATGTACTCGAAGCCACCAGCTTCTTTGACCCCAGGCGTCATCTCGCAGGACTGGCGAACAAAATCTTCTTTGGTCGTGTAGGCCAGTTCAAATCCAAGTCGTTGTGCCAGTCCTGCAAAGATTTCGCCCTGGTCCCGTGATTCGCCCAGAGGTTTGATAAGTGGCTGGCGAATGTAATATTCGGCAACGCCAGTTGGAGATACCATATCTTCGTAGTCCCACCGTTCCAGGTAGGTAACATCCGGCAGGATGAGGTCGGCATACTGTGATGACTCATCGTAGACGATGTTCGAATTCACGTAGAATGGAATGAGGTTCTCGTCTTTTAAGATCTCTTCCGCTTCCTTGTTGTTACCGTTGATAAATGCCTGATTGTTACAGCTAGACCAGTAGACTTTGGGTCGACCATTTTGGCCGTCCTTGATCATTGGAAGATTCTGCTGGCTACATTGGTGTGTTGGGAATGCAGCCTCACCAGGGAAGCCGTTTACGATATCCAGCCCTTTTTGTACCTTGGCTTTGGGTGATGAAGGGTGCTTCCACCCGGCACCAACTCCCATGACTCGACCACCGGGCCGATCCAGATTGTTGGTGATTGCAGACAACAGCATGGCCGCACGTTCCTGATCTGCACCGTGATAATGCATGACAGTGCCACGATAGCCAATTAGACAGGCAGATTTCGCTTTTGCGTAACCGCGTGCGACATCGCGTATCTTGTCGGCTGGAACGCCGCTCTCTTTCTCGGCAAACTCAGGTGTGAACTTGGCCACATGCTGCTTGATGGCGGCAATTTTATCAGCTTCAGATGCACGATGATCCGCTGATACGCGCATATATTTGAGATGATCCTTGCGGAACAGGTCCTCGTTCATGATGACGTTGACCATGGATAGCATCACCAAGCCATCCATGCCAACCTTGATGGGTATCCACTCGGTTGACTTGGCGGCAGTGTTGGAGAGGCGCACGTCAAATGTGTAGAGCGGGACTCCGCGATCAACCATTGCCCGAATTAGACGCTGTGAAGTCGGGATATGATTGGTGTGAGTCTCGAACTGATTGGATCCAAAATTGACTACGAAATCGGTGTTATCGTAGTCCCAGTTGTCGTACATGCCACCCCACAGGCTCTCCTGGCCGACCCATTTAGGACCCTCGCACACTGAGGTGTGCGTGCCGATGGTGTGCGAACCAAAGGCGTCCATGAAATCGTGCATGATCGATGACTGGCTGCCTTTGTGCCGACCATATTGGTACATGAACAGCTCAGGTGTTCCGGCATCAAGCAGCGGTTTGAGTTTGGATGCCATAAGATCCAGGGCTTCATCCCAGGATATCCGCTTCCATTTATGTTCACCTCGTTTGCCAACACGCAGCATTGGATACAGGATGCGATCCGGAAAGTAGACGTGGTTAGCACCTGCCTGTCCCTTAGCGCAGAGTTTACCCAGGGTGCGGATTGAGTCTGGATGTCCCTCCAGCTTTACCAGCCGACCATCCTCAACATATCCCATCATGGCGTCACGGGTAACACACTGCCAACAAGCGGAGGGTATGGCTTGTCGCTCCTTTTTGGTGGTAGGTGAAAAATCACGGCCGCCTTCTTGTAGCTTGATTGATCCGGCCAATGCGTTTTTGCTGCCGCCAAGGCCCGTAATTATTACGGCACCACCGCCTGCAGTTAGCTTTATAAAATTACGACGATTAATCTGTTTCATGTCAATTCCTCTCTGTTACAGTTTGTTAGGGTTTATGTGATCTGATCCACGAAGTGGTCCAGATTGCCCTTCTTTCGCTGTGTATAGAGGGTCTTCAAGATGTTGTCTGGGTCGATGTAGAACACATGCGGATCGGTCCCTTCTTCCGCGAGTAATACATTATCGGCCTTGGCCAGATTGTGTTCTTTTACCAGCTTGGAGACTTCGCTGTTTGGGTCATTCAGATCCCCATAGATGCGGGCACGACCCTGACAGGTATTTACGCAGGATGGTTCGACACCGTTGTCAACTCGATGAACGCACATATCACACTTGTCTGCGGCCTGTTTGGTGGGATCGCCACCGGCTTTGACGAAGGGGTCAAATGAACGAACTCCATAAGGACAGGCATCAATGCATTTGCCGCATCCAATGCACTTATCTTTGTCTATCAGGACCATACCATCAGGTCGTTTGTAGGTAGCGCCTTGACGGTAACGTATGGTCTTGCCATCAGGTGTCTTAAACTTTGCGCGGTCCCCAGGGTATTCAGGGCAAGCCTTGATACATGGTGGGATGCCATCCTCTTTGTTACCTTCGCAGTGGTTGCACATCAAAGGCAAAAAAGCCTTCTTGGTGTTCGGAAAAGTACCCATGGTTTTTTCTTGGATTACTGCCCTGAATCGGCCAAGTGAGACATCATTTTCAGACTTACAAGCAACGGTGCAGGCTCTGCATCCTATGCATTTTCTTAGGTCCATGACCATCGCCCAACGAGGTGCTTTGGTTTGTGCTGCCTCAAGTCTCACTCCAGGTGTGGCCAGTGCAGCAGCTCCGACGGCTGCCGTTCCGACCCCACTTAAGAATTTGCGGCGACTTATTTGTGGCGTTTTTAAATCACTCATTTTGGGTTCTCCTGTTCATGTGCTCATTCTCCACGGCTATCGCTGGTGGTATAGATACAACTTATTTTTCTGCAGTCTGTATACCTTCGAGTAGATCAATAGTGTCTTCGAAATTGCCGAATGCACTGTCTAGGATAGTGACTGCATACTTCCTGTTGTGTACGCCATTGCCAACACGTACAACATTAATTAGTTCGCTGCCTTTTGCGATCATTGCTTGTGCTTTGCTTAGTTGCTCTGGATTTAATCCATCTTTTAATTTGGCTAAAAGGCCAGTTGCCTTTGCCTCTAACTCCTCTGCATCCGCAACTTCTTTCTTAAGTTGCTGCTTCCAATCGCTGAGCATTTTTTTGTGTTGTTCTGTGTGGCAGGCCGCACAGGTATCACCGGATGCGGTTCTGACGTCATGTCCTCTACTCAATGTCTTCTTGAGATGGCAGGCCATGCAGTTGGTGTTGACCTCATACATCAGGTGAGGAACGCCTGAGATTTCTTTGTCTACCGGAATGCCGGCAAGTAACAGCTTTTGATATTTGTGTTGATCAACATGGCAGAGCTGACAGTCCTGACGTACAAAATCGAGATGGTCAGTTCTATTCCTATGTTCAATGACACTGTGACAGTCGAAGCAGTCGGCCTTGTTTGGCACATGCTTGTTGTGCATAAGATCCCGGTCGCCGGCGGTTGCTAAGAGCGTCTGGCTCCTGTTGTGACAAGTGAGGCAGCCATTGGCGACTACGTTGCCCGTGTTTATCTGACCGCTACCTTTTACTACCTCAAAGTGACAGCTCTCACAGGCAACGTCTGATTCCTGTATGGTTTGGTGCGTGATTGGTTTCTTGGTGGTACTTTCATCGCCAATCTTAAGTTGACTTTGTAGTGACTTGGTTGGAATAGTGTGGCAAATATCGCAGCGCGATGCGCCCTGGTTAAAATCAATGGATGGACGGTTGGCAAAGGAGATTTTTTTGATGTCTCCATTGGCCATCTCCGCCTTCTCAAGAGTGGGTTTTTCCAGCTTTAGGTGACACAAAAAACAGATCTCTGTAGGCACTTCAAAATGCTTTTTCTCTGTTACCTTAAAGTGGCAGGTATCACAGGTAATCTGGTGTCCGTCCAATGCCTTGTCACTGAAATGAACCTCATGTTTAAAGCGGATCTTCTCAGTAAACTGAATGTCCACGCTCGCAAGTTTTTCACGGTTATGGCAGCCGGATTGAAGGCATGCGCCATCCGGTATTACCGGGCGTATGGGTAGTGGTGCATTTTTGTCATAAAGATATGCAGCCAAGTGGCGTAGTCCCTCGTATTTGGCTTTTAGTGAATGCTTATCTCCAGGTAGAAAATGACAATCTATGCAGTCTGCCTGCATCCCTTCTGGATTATTATCTTTGTGGTGAAAATTGGATTTCCAGGCTTCGTACTGCTCTGTCATGGTATGACAGCTACCACCACAGAAAGAGGGCTGAGAAGTGTAATACTCTGCACCGCCCCAGGCTGTTAACAGAAACAGAATAGTTCCTGCGATAATAAGCGCCGTCAGTCGCCAGGTAACTCTTAACTCAATTCCGCCGCTCATTGCCCCTGCTTCCTCCTGCATCTTTTTATGGTCTAGGCCAGTTGTTCTTGTTTATGTGGAAAAGCTGTTTAGGATAGTCAGCAAGAGTTGAGCCAAATCCGTATCTGATTGAAACTATGAGAATATTAAAGCCGATTGAGACAAAGATATTGTATTTGTTACCTTGCGGTAACAAATATGAAAAGCAGGTAACCATTCCTATTACCGATTTAATTTCATGCTGTTAGATGATTCGCGAGTCAGAACAGGTTACCGGTTGGTAACAAGATGCGAAACCTAAAAGGGACAACATAAATGTTCTCTTCACTATTTTTGTAAAAGAGGTTACAACTAAATACCTTGTCTCAAACAGATACGTTTTAAATATTGATTAACAGTTGCCAGAGTAATAAATGTAATCTGCTATCCTTGGGATGATAGAAAAAGTTGGTGCACAGAAAGATGTAGCCGGTGACGGCCTTTGTACTCATCAATGAGTACATAATATATGTCGCAATGTAGGTACCGTGACATAACTTATTAGTTTTCCAGAGAAATTATTCTATGAGGAACTCAAGTGCGACTAATCCTATTTCTATTGATATTCTTGGTTAGCCCGGCCCATTCTGATTATACGGAACCGCCTATCCGCTTTGGGTTGACCGCAGTGGTGATTACTGAAAACCTCAGGCTACTGGACCGATGGCGCCAATACCTTGAGAATAAAATGGATCGCAAGGTAGAGTTTGTGCAACGAAAATCCTATCGAGAGGTTATGGATCTATTGGACTCAGGTGGTGTTGAGTTTGCATGGATCTGTGGTTACCCCTACATCCAAAAAAGAGAGCCAGAGTCTCTTCGACTGCTGACCGTCCCAGTTTATCGTGGAGCACCTCGTTATCACTCCTATATCATTGTTCACCATGATAGCCCCTATAAACATTTTAGTGATCTGAAGGGGAAGACCTTTGCATTTTCTGATCCCGACTCGAATTCAGGTTTTCTTTATCCCCTGGCGTTGATGGCAGAGAAGCATGAGAAACCTGAAAGCTTTTTCAGATTGTCATTTTTTACGTTTAATCACGCCGAGACGATACAAGCCGTTTCTGAGGGGGTCGCTGATGGGGGGG
>RRYU01016850.1_pt1 | contig 25861 bp, 22 predicted proteins | sample 2162651 | NCBI WGS metagenome assembly RRYU01 (sample SAMN10267283, study PRJNA491782) | microbial mat metagenome | isolation source: biomat in the production well | place: Japan: Minami-Kanto gas field, natural gas well KTG3 | collected 2017-06 | reverse complement strand
GGAGCTGTCGCGCCGGGGCATGAACCCCCTGCGGGACCTGGCGCTGATCGCCCGCCTGATCCGCATCTATCGCCGGGAGCGGCCCGATATCCTGCACCAGGTGGCCATGAAACCCGTGCTCTACGGCTCCCTGGCCGCCCTGTTCAGCGGCCGGCCGGCGGTGGTCAACGCCCTGGCCGGACTGGGTTTTCTATTCAGCTCCACCCGCACCAGGGCGCGCCTGCTGCGGCCCCTGGTGCGCCAGGCCTTCCGCCGGCTGCTGGGCGGACGCAGCAGCCGGTTGATCGTGCAGAACCCGGACGACCAGGCCCTGCTGATCCGCACCGCGCGGCTGGACCCGCGCCGGGTGCACCTGATCCGGGGCTCGGGGGTGGATCTGGAACAGTTCCAGCCCGCTCCGCCGCCAACCGGCCCTGTCACCGTGATGCTGCCCTCCCGCCTGCTATGGGACAAGGGCGTGGGAGAATTCGCCGCCGCCGCGAGACGGCTGGCGCGCGACGGCGAATTGAAAGTCCGCTGCGTGCTGCTGGGCAGGCCCGACCCCGGCAACCCGGCGGCGGTGCCCGAATCCAGGATCCGGGGCTGGGTGGGCGAAGGCATCCTGGAGTGGTGGGGCCACAGCAGCGACATGGCCGCCAGCCTGCACCTGTGCCACATCGTCTGCCTGCCCTCCTACCGGGAGGGCCTGCCCAGGGTATTGATCGAGGCGGCCGCCTGCGCACTGCCCATCGTCACCACGGACACCCCGGGCTGCCGCGAGGTGGTGCAGGACGGTGAGAACGGCCTGCTGGTCCCGGTCAAGTCCGTGGATGAACTGGCCGCCGCCCTGCGGCGCTTGATCGAGGACCGGGAACTGCGCCTGGCCTGCGGCAGGAAGGGAAGGCGCAGGGCCGAGGCGGAGTTCGGCATCGGGCAGGTGGTGACCCGGACGCTGGAAGTCTACCGGGCTGCTGCAAAGGACTTCCCGAGTCGCTGAAAACCATGAATCTACCACCCGGCACCCCCAAGCCGGGCAGTCCGGCTGGCGCAGGCCAGCGCCTCCGGCAAATCAGACCGTTCAGGCGAGCCACCTCGGACCCGGCCGGCATTTCAATCCGTCAGGTTGACGGTGACCCAGTCGTAGTAGAGATCGTTCCAGGTGAGGATGCCGTCCTGCCTGGTATCGACACCGAAATGCACCGTGTAGGCACCGGGCGCGACGCCGGCCAGTGGTATTGCGGGATAGTCGTACCCGGTGACCGGCTCCAACGGGTACTGCAGATAGGGCGTCCAGTCCGTCGTCAATCCAGTGGGAGTCAGAAACAAGGTCGCAGAGGGGGTGCTGAACACCACCCACCAATCTGCATCGTCGGTCCGGCCGCTATTATCCAGGCCAAAGGTAAACACCACGTCGGGGGTAACGGAGCTGTCGACGGACACTGCTCCACCAATGCCGTTCGCCAAGATATCGGGCAACGGCAGAGCAGCCCCGGCGTATTCGTCAGCGCCCATATCGACCCCACCGGCGAGGGGCCTTACGTCACCGTCGATGTCCATTGCCGGAGCGCCGAGCGGATCCGCCGAGTCGATTGCGGGCGAATCCTCCTTCAAGTGAGCGTTGAAGAGATTTATGAATCGCGGGGTTTCGGCAATGTTTCCCGTTCCCGCGTATCCGCCCTGAACATCCGAATAGGTCACTGCGGGCGCCCCCCCGGAACCGAAGGACCCGATCTGATCGGGCGTGTTCCCCCAGACGATCGAGTTCTTGACGGTGACGTCGGCAAATTCGTTGTACAAGCCGCCGCCGCGCACTGTGGCGGCGTTGTATCTCAGTGTACAGTTGGTCAGGGTAACCGGGGAACTCTGGTACACCGCCATCCCGCCCCCGGTGCCGAATCCGGGCAGAATGCCGGTGAGAAAGTTGTTGTGGAATACCGAATTGACGAACGTGGGGGTGGAAAACTCGGTCACCATCACACCGGCGCCGTCCGACCCCGCCGTGTTGAATGAGATAATGCTGTCTGAGATCACGGGGCTGGCTGAATTGTAGGTCCAGATGCCCCCGCCCGCGACCCCGGCGGAGTTTTCCGTGACATTGGCCTTGTTGACGGATGTGCCCGCCATCAGGAAAACGATCCCGCCACCGCTGCCGTTGCGCTCGGTGCGGTTTCGAATGAACAATGTATCGGATATCGACCCTGCGGTCTGATTGAGAAACAGTCCGGCCCCATCGAGCCCCGACTCGTTTCCATTGAACACGCTGTTGGAAATGACCGGGGCGCCCGAATTCAGGTAGGCGCCTCCCCCGGAGTCGTCCACCCGGTTCCCGGTAAAAGTGGAACCGCTTATCCTGGCCTGCGATCCGCTGTCGCCGTAGAGGCCACCCCCGTGATCGTCCGCCGCGTTGTCCATCAGCACCGAGGCGTCGAGGTTCAGGTCCGAGTCTTCAAGGTAGATGCCTCCTCCCTTGCCACTGGGGAATATTTGCGCCGCATTCGAATCCAGCACCGAGGCGTTGACGGTCAGCGTAGAGGATTTGGCATAGATGCCTCCGCCGTGCCGAAGAGCGGCGTTGTATTCGAACCTGCTGTTGGAAATCGTGGGGGAAGACGAATCGGCATACACGCCCGCCCCGTCGTAGGTGGCCGCCATGTTCCTGTGGATGTAACAGGCTTCGATGTTCGCATCGCAGTCATTGAGATACAGTCCGCCTCCGTAGGACGCGTCATTGCCCGTGATGTGGGAATTTCGGATGCTCGGGGCGGCGTCGCTGCAGTACACCCCTCCTCCGTAGCTCAGACCGGCCGTAGTGCCGGAACCGTTCGTCAGGGTGAACCCGTCCAGGACGGACCCCGCACCTTCGCCGCTGTTGAAAGTCACGACGCTACCCAGTCTCCCGCCGTCGATCACCGTGGTTTCCGGCCCGTCCCTGGAAACCACGGTGAGCGCCTTTCCGGCATAATCGATGAGTTCGGTATAGGTTCCGGGGCAAACCTGAATGGTGCCTCCCGGCGACGCGGCAGTGATTGCCGCCTGGATCGAATAGTAAGTGCACCCCGTCAAGCACACGTCACAAGCCCATACGGCGCCAGAGAACGACCCGAGAAGAATAATAAAAAACCGGCCGATATCAAACGGAGAACTCTCTCCCGATTTCATCGCAAGCTCCCGATCCGAAAATGTCTAGCCTCCTTAATAAAAGTTTAGCTGACGGCCTTTCAGGGCAGATTTCGACGACCGCTCAATTGCTCAAAAAGCTGTGCCAGATCAGAAAAAAAGAAGTGATCATCACCTTCTCGACCCGCCCGCGGAAGGGTGTGGGCCGGGCGGAGAACAGTTCCGATGCCTAATTGGCCTGACCGGTCACTACGGGCGGGGGTACAGGGGGGCGCAGCCGGGTGGTGTCGCGTTTCATGCGTGACGCAGTTACAGCAGATTGAACAGGGACAGATCCTGAATCCGCATGAAACTCTGCTGCGACGCCTGCAGGGCGGTGAGTTGTTGCTGGAAGCGGCTGACCGCCTCGGCATAGTCCAGGTCCTTCTCCTCGGACCGGCTGGTCTCCATGATCAGGATAAAATCCTGATTCACACCGTCCTGATCGTCGACGGAGTTGATCCGGGCCCCCACCTTGGCGCGCACGTCCAGGACATTGCCCATGGCGGCGTCCAGTTCCCGCAGGTAGTTGCTGATTCCGTTGGCGTCTTCGCTCTGTGCACCTGAGCCGGGGGCTGGCAGGGCCGAACCCCTGAGCACGCCGGCCAGCAGGCTCAGGGTCTCGAACACATTGCGTTGGGATTCCACCGCGCCGTCACCATCGGCATCCAGGCTGGCGGGTATTCGGGCGAAGACGTCGAAGCCGTTGTCGCCATCGGCGATCTTGCGTTCATGGGCTATGCGGATCTGGCGCTGCCCCTGATCCCCGTTGTAGGCATAGTTTCCGCCGCCGCTGTCCAGCCAGGCGGGCCGGTCGCCCTGAAACCCGGAGAAGATGTATTCCCCGTTGGCGTCACGGGTATTGGCCAGTCCCAGCAGTTCGTCTCGCAGTTCTTCCACCTCGTGGGCGATGGCGAGCCGGTTTTCCGGGCTATTGGAGTCATTGGCGGCCTGCACCGTCAATTCACGCACCCGTTGCAGCAGGTTGGTGGCGCCGTCCAGGGTGGCGTCTTCCAGGGCCAGGCGGCTGCGGGTACTCTCGATATTGCGCTGATGCTGGTTGACGGTGTCGATCTCCCGGTTCAGGTCCAGGATGCGGGCCGCGGCGGCCGGGTCGTCATGCGGCGACTGCACGCGTTCGCCGGTGGCCAGTTGCAGCTCGGTCTTGCTGAGCTGGTTCTGATTCCGGATCATGGCGTTGACGCCGCGCTGGAAGATCATGGATGTGGCGATGCGCATGTCTGTCCCCTTACCTCACCGCTGCGATCATGGAGTCGAAAATGGTGCTGGCGGTGGAGATAAGCTGTGCCGCCGCCTGATAGGCATGCTGAAAGCGGATCAGGTTGGCCGCCTCCTCGTCCAGGTTCACGCCCTTGACGGCCTCCAGGGAATCCTGATTCAACTCCAGCATGCGCTGCTGGGCCTCCATGTTGACCTTGGCCTGGCGGGTACGCGCGCCGACCTCCGCCACATAGTTGCCGAAGGTGTCCTGGAAGCTGGCGTTGCCGTCCAGCATGCCGTCCCAGGACTGCAGGTCCGCCAACAGCATGGCGTTTCGGTTGTCCGACGGACGCGCCGCAGAACCGTTGCCGAAGGTGAATACATCACCCGCGGAGGGCTGACCGGTGACCGTAAACACCATCTCGAAGCCGCTGACATTGAGGCGGAAGGTCTGACCATCCGCCTGAACAGATGGGTCATAGGCCAGGGTCGCCGGGCTGGCGCCGAGCACATTGAAGCCAGGGTCGTTGGTGGCGGGCACACCGTCCAGGTCGGGGGAGAAGGTCAGGGAGACCGGGGCAGCCAGGCTGACCGGCAGCGTGCCGGGGTTTTCCAGGGACGGCAGGCTCACGGCCCCGTTGCCGCTGTTGGCCCCGGCCGGGTTCACCTCGATGGGACTGGCGGCGGCGATGGCCCGGGCGTCGTGGATATCCAGGGCGAAATTGCCGGCCGCACTCAGCGTGGGATTGAAATAGAAACGGTCCCCCGCCGATATGCTGGCACCGCTGCTGAGATCGATTTCAAAACCCAGGTCCACGCCCAGATCCCAGGGAAAGCCCGCCGGCGGCACCGCAGGAGACAGGGGTGTTCCCTCACTTTCGTTGACGAGAGTGTAATTGGCGAAATCAGTGGCACCGCCGCCATTGTATTGCAGCAGAAAGTCGGCTGCGGGCAGCTTGCCGGGATCGGTGACCTGTATGTCGAAAAGATAGTCCGTGCCCGCCGCATTCAGGGCGTGGCCCCGGCTCTGGGACAGGCTGATATCGGTGAAAAAATCCAGTCCGGTCTGGTTCATCAGGTTGAGGCCTTCCCTGTGCTGCTCGTTGACCTCCATGCTCAATCCCAGCGCCACCAGACCCAAGCGGTTGCGGCCCTGCTGCACGATCTCGTCGCGCGCCCGCAACAATCCCTCCAGCTCGCCACCGCTGATCTGCTCACTGACGATACTGTCCACATTCTGGCTGATATAGGCAATTTCCTTGTGATTGGGGATGGTTGGCGAGTCGATCACCCTCAGGGGCCTGGCCTCAACGCCCAACACCAGCGACTGCCCCTTGCCAAAGAACACGCTGATGGTGCCGTCATCCTGAGGCAGGGCATTGATATTGATGATGCGGCTCAGCTCGTTGATAGCCTGATCGCGCTGATCCAGCAGGTCATTGGGCCAGGCCCCCTGGTGGATGCCGAAGCTGCTGGAGATACTCTGGTTGAGTTCGGCGATGGTCCCGGACAGGTTGTTGATCTCTTCCACCAGGCCGCGCATGCTCGTGTGCACCTGCTCCGTTGCCGCGGCCAGGTTGCGGTCCAGAAAACGAAACCGGTCCACCAGAGCCTGGCTTTCGGACACCAGCAGCTCGCGAACCGGCGTGGATGCGGGGTCGTCCGACAAGCCCTGCATGGCGTCGAAGAAATCCTGCAGCGCTGGATCCAGGCCCGCGTCGGCGTTGGCTATCACCTGTTCGATCTGGGAGGCGATCTTGTAATAGGACTCCATGTTGCCCGTGGCCGACAGGCTGGCGCGCATCTGGCCTAACTGGAACTCATCATAGGCCCGGGTCACGGCATTGAATGTCACGCCTGCGCCCAGGTAAGAGCCCTTGATATACTCCGGACCCCGGGCCACCGGCTCGATTTTCTGGCGGCTGTAACCCTCGGTGTTCACATTGGCCACATTGTGGCCGGTGACGTTCAGCGCCCGCTGATAGACATTGAGAGCGGAGACACCGATGTTGAGTATGTTGGCCATGGCGGACTCCCGTTAACCCTTGCCCACCGGCGCGGAGGGCCCCTCTGCATTCAGCTCCAGACGCTGCAGTGCGCCGCGCATCTCGCGGCTCTCCAGCACCCGCATGATCTTGTCCGCGTAACGAGGATCGGTGGCATAGCCGGCCTTCTGCAGTGAGGTGAAATAGGCCTTTGGATCGGACGTATTGGCCAGGGCCTCGCTGTAGCGTTCACCACTGCGCAGGAAATCCACATAGTCGTTGAAGCTGTCGGCATATGAACCATAGGAGCGGAAGGGATCCTTGCGCCGCACCGCCACACCGTCTTCGAATTCCAGGGTGGTGACCGTGGCGCGGTTCCCGTCCCAACGCCCGTCAGCCTTGATGCCAAACAGGTTGTGGCTGTTGCCGCCGCTGCCGTGAATCACAGAGCGTCCCCAACCGGTCTCCAGCGCCGCCTGGGCCAGCAGGGCCTCGGGAGAGAGGCCTAGTTTCGCTGCCGCTTTGCGGGCATGGGGCATGAGTTGTTCTACGAAGCGCTGCGGGCTGTCCAGCGCTGCTTCGGCAGCGGACTCCTTGACCTTCTCCACGGACCCGGTCTGCTGGTGTTGCTGCGCACTGGTGGTACGGGTTGCCAGGTAGGCCGGCAAATCCTTGCCGTCAGGCACCTGTTTCGCCGCATCCCCACCCAACTGGCGCTCTATCATGTCCGCCAGCCCTATACCCCGGTCGGACAGGTGGGAAGCCAGTTGCTGGTCGTAGATATCCCGGTAGAACAGGCTCTGGTTGCCGTCCAGCAGGCCCTCGCCCAGACTGGCCTGGCGCATGCTTTTGACCATCATGCCCACCAGCAGGGTTTCGAACTGGCGTGACACCTCGCCCAGGGCCGCCGACTGGTCCTGACGGGCCTTCGCCTTGAGGGAATCCAGTCCGGCGATATCGGTAATCAGTTTGGCGGATTGGGTATCCATGATCAGATCACTATGAGTTCGGCCCTAAGCGCGCCGGCTTCTTTCAGCGCCTCCAGAATGGCCACCAGGTCACTGGGGGAGGCCCCCACTTCGTTGACCGCCTTGACCACATCATCCAGGGTGGGCCCGGGGGCAAACTTGAACATGGGATTGCGCTCCTCCTCCACCGACACGTCGCTGTTCGCCGTCACCGCCGTGCGCCCGCGCGCGAAGGCATTGGGCTGGGACACCTCGATGTTTTCGTCGATGGTGACCGTGAGGCTGCCGTGCGACACCGCCGACGGCATCACCCGAACCTGGCTGTTGATCACCACGGTGCCGGTGCGGGAATTTACGACCACCCGGGCCCTGGGCCGTGACGGTTCGACTTCCAGCTCCTCCAGCAGGGACACGAAGGCCACGCGCTGGCCCGGGTCCCTGGGGGCGCTGACCTTGATCGAGGCGGCATCCATGGCCGTGGCGCTGCCCTCGCCCACCACCTTGTTGATGGCCTCGGAGACGTATCGGGCGGTGGTGAAATCGGCCCGGCGCAGGTTGAGGGTCAGGCTGTTGCCGGCGGCAAAGGGGGTGGGCACGATGCGTTCCACCATGGCCCCGCCGGGGATTCGGCCCACATTGGGTTCGTTGACGGTGACCCTGGAGCCGTCGGCCCCGGAGGCGGACAGGCCGCTGACCAGCAGGCTGCCCTGGGCAACGGCATAGACCTTGCCGTCGGCCCCTTTCAGGGGCGCCATCAATAAAGTGCCGCCGCGCAGGCTCTTGGCATTGCCCAGAGCGGATGCCGTTACGTCAATGCGCTGACCGATCTTTGCGAAGGGGGGCATCTCGGCGGACAGCAGCACGGCGGCTGCGTTCTTGGGCTTGAATTTGGCGTTCGGGGGAATGCGCACGCCCAGGCGGGTCAGCATGCTGCTCAGGCTTTGCAGGACATAGGGGGAGTCCGTGTCCTTGTCGCCTGTGTTCTGCAGACCCACCACCAGACCATAACCCACCAACTGGTTGGCGCGCACCCCGGCCACGGATGCCAGATCCTTGATGCGTTCCGCCTGGGCAGACGGGAGGGAGGCCATCAGCACGATAAACCAGCCCACATGAAACCAGCGGGGGATGGCGTGGCGCGTGAATTCAATCCAGTTATGGTTCATTTACCCGGTCCTGTTTAAAACGGCATGATGGCGCTGATGAAAAAACGCGCCAGCCAGCCCATGACATTGGAATCATTCACCATGCCGTCGCCCACGTAGACGATAGTGGGATCGGCAATCTGGGTCGAAAGAATCGTATTGCCTGCGGTCACGTCATACGGCCGGACGATGCCGGAAAGCTTGATGTATTCGTTGCCCTGGTTGATGCCGATGCGTTTCTCGCCACGGATCATCAGATAGCCGTTGGGCAGCACGTCGGTGACGGTGACGGTGATGTTGCCTCTCAGCAGGTTTTTCTGTTCACTGGAACCGTCGCCCTCGAAGGAATGGGTGGAACTGGTTTCGAAAGACAGATCGCGGCTCAGGCCGCCCACATTAAAGCTGGTAGGCTGGCCGAACAGGGTGGGGTTGGAGATGGAATTGCTGCTGGCCTTGTCGGCGGAGGTCTTGGCGGATTTGCTGGCATTGGTGGACTCGGACAGGGTCACGGTCAGAATGTCGCCCACGCGGTTGGCGCGCAGGTCTTCCCACCAGTTCATGGAGTAGCCGCCATGATACAGAGCGCCGTCCCCCTCGGGCGGCAGCGGCGGGGCCTTGGGCCGCACCGGGGCATAGTTGGGGTCGCGCACCGGCGCGCTGTTGCAGCCGGTCAGCAGTAGGACGCCCAGTCCCAGTATGATCACAATGGTCTTGTTCATGGCGTCTTTACAGGTTGTTGCTCACGTAGCCCAGCATCTGGTCGGTGGCAGAGATGGACTTGGAGTTCATCTCGTAGGCGCGCTGGGTCTGGATCATGTTCACCAACTCCTCCACCACGTTGACGTTGGAACTTTCCACCGAGCCCTGGTTGAGAGTGCCGAGGCTGTCATTGCCTGGAATAGCGGTCAGGGGCGCGCCGCTTGACACGGACTCGCGGAACAGGTTGTCGCCAATGGGCTCCAGCCCCTGGGGATTGACGAAATTGGCCAACTCGATCTGGCCGGCATTGGTGGGCGTGGTATTGCCTGCGCTGAGGACGGAAACGATGCCATCGGAGCCGATGGTGATGCTGACCGCGTTGGAGTCGACAGTGACGGCGGGTTCCATCCTATAGCCGTTGGCGGTGACCATCTCGCCCTCGCTGTTGAGGGAAAACTGGCCATCGCGGGAATACACGATGGAACCATCGGGATGCAGCACCTGGAAATAACCCTTGCCTTGGATGGCCACGTCCAGGGCATTGCCGGTCTGGATGATGTTACCCTGACTATGCTGTTTCTGGGTGGCCACGGTGCGTACGCCGGTGCCCTGCAGCAGGCCGGAGGGCAGTTCCGTGTCCTGGGTGGAATTGGCCCCGACCTGGCGGACGTTTTGGTACATCAGATCCTCGAACACAGCGCGGTCACGTTTGAAACCGACGGTATTCACGTTGGCCAGATTATTGGATATCACGGCCATGTTGGTCTGCTGTGCATCCAGGCCGGTCTTGGAGATCCAGAGTGCGGGATACATACCCTATTCCTCGTTGCAGTTTCGCTTCTGCTTGGAAATAAGCAAACTCCTTGCCAGAAGTGCGCATAAGTAAGCGCTACCTGTCCTGCCGGTCGACAGCCGTTCACGCACAGGGGCCGAATACCCTGGCGTCGGCCGTTTCCGCGCAGGCCGAACGGCAAGCCCTTGCCGCCGATTTCTTTGTTGCGCGCGGAAATGCGACGCTGCTGCACGACGGCATTTTTTGACTGTGTACAATCCTGCTGGCAACCTTGAGGCTATGGCCGCGCCGCCGGCAGTCTGCAGACCCCTATATCAGGCACTGAATACGATGGCGGCATGCGCAGGCACAACCATCAACTCAACGGGCCGACCCCCAAAGGATTCCACCTCATGACTCCGGAACAGCTTCGCCGCTACAGCCGACAGATACGTGTAAAGGGTATCGGCGAGACGGGCCAGCAGAACCTGCTCGACGCCCGGGTGCTGATCATCGGCATGGGTGGACTCGGCTCTCCCTCCGCCCTGTACCTGGCCGCTGCGGGCATAGGGCATCTGGTGGTGAGCGATTTCGACCGGGTGGAGGACTCCAATCTGCAGCGCCAGATCATCCACCGCCATGTGGACATCGGAGATCACAAGGCCCTGTCCGCCAAACGCGCCCTGGATGCGCTGAACCCCGGCTGCCGGGTCACGGCCCTGGACTGGCAGATGGACGAGGAGGAACTGCAGCGGGAAATCTCCCTGGCCGATCTGGTATTGGATTGCAGTGACAATTTCGCCACCCGTTTTGCCCTCAACCGGGCCTGCATGGATCAGCGCACCGCCCTGGTTTCCGGCGCCGCTATCCGCCGCGAGGGCCAGGTCATCAGTTTCCTGCCGGGAGGCGCGCCCTGCTACCAGTGCCTCTATCCCGCCGGACTGGAGAACGAGGAAAGCTGCGCCATGGAGGGAGTGATGGCGCCGCTGGTGGGAGTCATCGGCAGCATGCAGGCCCTGCAGGCGGTGCGGCTGCTGTGCGGCGACACCGACGGCATCGCCGGAAAGCTCCTGTTGTTCGACGCCGCAGCCATGGAATGGCGTGCATTAAAAGTGCCGCGGGACCCGGCCTGCCCGGTATGTGGCGAATGAATATGAAGCGAGCCGTAACCCTGCTCATGGGTCTGCTTCTGGGCCCCTGTTCAAGCCAAGCGGACGAATTGCTGAAACGTGGCGCGGAACTGGTCCAGCAGGGCAAGCAGACTGAGGCGATCGGCCTGTTCCGTGACTCCGCCGATAGTGGCGACCCGTCTGGAGACTATGCCCTCGGCGTGATGTATTTCGAAGGCACCGGCGTCCCCAAGGACATGCAAAAATCCACCCGGCACTTCCGCAAGGCCGCTCAGCGCGGTCATGTCCTGGCGCAATACAACCTGGGCAATGCCTACGTGCATAGCCGTGGCGTACCGCGCGACCTGGACCAGGCAGAGAAATGGTGGCGCGAGGCGGCCACCCGGGGCTATGCCCGCGCCCAGTTCAATCTGGGCGCCCTGCTGTACAACGACAGCACCCTGCCCGCCCTGCGCGAAGAGGGCATTGCCTGGTATCGGGCGGCCGCTCAGGGCGGCTTCTTCAAGGCGGCGGAAAAACTGGAGGAACTCGACGAGCCGCTGAACTATGCAGACATTGGCGCGGATGCCGGGCGTCAGCCCTTGCGGGATGAGGCGTATCTGATGACCCTGCCCGCTGACAGCTACCTGATCCACCTGTTTTCCGGGTCATTGACCAGTTCGGCGGACAGATTCATCCAAGGCAATCAGCTGAACGGACTTGCCCTGCGCTTTCGATTCCCGCATCGAAACGGCATATGGACCGGCGTGGTGCACGGCGGCTGGTACGAAGATGCGAAAGAGGCCCGTTCCATGGTGGACAAGCTCAAGAAATCCCTTCGCGATGCAGGGCCCTGGGTAAGGCCGGTGCGCGAAGTACAGAACCATATTCTGAGCGCCAGAAAATCCGGGCGCCAGGGATCTGCAAAACAATGAGGATGGCGCACGTAATGGCCGATCTGCCGTTTCCAACGTTCAAGTCATGGATGTTCTGCGATCATGCGCCTGTCCCGAAGCAGCTCAATGCCGCCAGCCGCCTCTCGAATAAACAGCGATCAATAATAATCCTCAACATCCTCGGGCCAGTGGTCTCTCAATTCTCCCCAGGAATCCTGCATTGAACGCATCATCCGGTCCATCAGCAGCCGCCAATACTCCGGAGGCGGCAACATATCCTGCAGGGAATCGCCAGCATTCGGGTTCTGCCAGCGCAGGGCCTGTTCCTGCCTTGAAGGCCTGGCCTCCAGGGTAAGATTCAGTGTGCGGGGGCTGGAATCACGGATAATCTCAACTTCCACCTGGTCCCCTGGTGCGAAATATGTCACTGCGCGACGCAAATCGGAGACCCCCTGGATGGAATTTCGATCCAGGCGGATAATCACGTCACCAGGCTGAATCCCGGCCTTTTCCGCCGGACTTTTTTCCTGCACCCTGGACACCAGTGCTCCCTTCCCCTGCGGGACACCGAATGCCTCACGCAGTCCGGGGTTCAGTCCTTGCAACATCACTCCCATATAAGACTGTCGAAGACCCTGCGTCCCCCCCGGCCAGGGTGTGGTCGGCGTGGACGAACGGAGCTGAATGTCGGTCTCATGCCGATGTGCGCCGCGCTGAAATTTCAACTTGATCGGCTTGTCCGCCTCGGCCTGCCGCAGCAGCCAGGACAGGCGCTCCACTGAATATACCGGTTTAGCTGACACAGACTGCAGAATGTCGCCTGCCGCCAAACCCGCCTGGGATGCGGGTCCGCCGGGAGCAACGGCCAGCACGCGAACGCCGTGGTCCAGCCCCAGCTCCTCCAATTCCTGGGAGGCCATGTCCACCACCCGTGCGCCCAATACGGGAGGCTGAGGTGTCATGGGGAAGTACGCATGCGGTGCGGCCGATGCAATGGCGCTCATGAACATCAGGCACAGGAATAGCGCATGTCGAATAAAAAGGGGCTTACTCATATCAGCATACTCCGCGACAGTCTTCCGGCTCACAAGCCATCCCATGAAGGGCGGCAATAGCATCCGATTTCTAAAGACAATGCATAGCTGGCAAAGTTCAGTAAACGAGGTGCGACTGAGACAGCCCTGTAGAGGCGGAAGAACCGGTGAGAGGAGACGGGACCAACTGCCCGGAAGACGGCCGATTCCCAGTTACTGGCGATGGCCGCCGGTCTACCCGTGATGTCGGCCCGGACCGGCCCATCTTTAGCTCGTCCTGGCTCAGAACGGGATTTCGTGACGAGAGTCTGGATGACAGAGAAATTTATTCCGATCCAGCTCCTCCACCATTCCTGGCTTGCGCCGCACGTGCTTTCCTGAGAGCATTCCTTCTCATTTCACCAGCTTCGCCCTGACGGATATGGCCGGACTGGTTGAATGGGTTTGACAGGGGCATTCATTTACTGCCCCCAAACTGCCCGATGATAATGAAACTCGCTTTTTTCGTCCCTTCAATGCCCACCAAACAGATCTCCATGAAAATAATTGCATTGTTTCTGCTCTCGATGCTGGCAACAGAAACAGTCTATGCCGAACAACGGTTATCCGCCATCAAGCCTGGTATTTCATGCAGTAAGATCCCCGAGATTGAAATGCGCCTGGGATCTACGGAATCGAGCGTTAAAGGCACTGCCGATATCAGTCAGTACGAGGGGACACAGGGAGGGAAAATTGCGACTATTATCTACCACTGCGATAAGGGACTGCTGGACGAGCAGCAGATCATCGTTGCAAGTACAACCCGGGATGGGGCCTATGAATTCGCTAATGAGCAAAAAATAGAACTCATACAACGTCTGGGCAATCCTATTCATGATGGCTTGGTCCTGAGCGCCTGGAGAAAAATGTTTTTTGGTTTTCTGGGAGCCGATTTGGATTACCTGACCACTGTTATTGTCTGGGGACGGAAAAAAGAGGATGTCATACTGATGATCAAGGAAATAGGGGTCAACCAGTGGGAAGTCTCCATATCGCAGGGTAGTTCAAAACTGGAATATATCCTTAACTCTTAGAAAATCCTTCCGCACAGAACCCTTCACAGCCACACCTCAACTGCTCTGCACTTGCGGATTTGGTGCTCATCACCTTAATGCATATCCACAAAATCTTTCAATATTCCCACTAACCAGAGTCCTGGTTCTTTATTAAATTAAACCGCTATTGCCATTCAATGATTCAGCATTCATTTCCTGACTAATACGGAGTACATTTTTCGTATCAGCGGACAGTCTGAAGCGGTCGCCTGGTTTAATGTCATCAAGCATTGAAGATTGCATTGTCACTCGTACAAGGTGAGCGTACATGGACATACTCACAGCGTGTCCCGGCGGCAAGCCGAGGCAGGCTGCTAATCACCTTCCAGGATACCCATAAACCAATGACTTATCTCAACACAGGCGCAATACCATCTTTCTGCACATCCCTGGAAGTAAATAAGATTATATCCGAAGGTCTATAGTTAAACTGTAGCCATTGGAATTCCACACCCATGAAACCCGCCTTATGCTACCTCACCGGACTGCTCTCCGGCATACTCTATCTGTACCCCATGTGCACAACGGCATCACCGGGCCTCAACATGTATCCACAGACTGCAGCGGCATTGCAGGATCGTTATGCTGACGAGGTGACCGCCCATCAAAAGTATGGCATCTATGCCGAGGAGGCCCTCAAGGAGGGCTACCCCGCCATAGCCCATCTATTCAGGGCACTGGCGACCTCGGAAGCCGTGCATGCCGCAAACTTTGCCCGCCTGCTTCGGGGATTTGGCCACGAGCCTATAAAGCCACAAGTGAATATCCAATTGAGCAGCACCCGCGAACATCTGCAGCAGGCCGCTACGGTCGAGGCCAACGAAATCGACGAAGAGTATCCGGCCATTCTGGAGCGGATTAAGGCAGAACAGCACGAGCAGGGGATAAAGTTCATTACCTATGCATGGAAGGCGGAGCAGCAGCATCGTGAATTGATCCTCAAGATCAAGGAAGCCGCCAGTTGGTTCTTTGGCATGTTAGTAAGCAAGATCGAGGGCAACCCCACTCGCTATTATGTGTGCAGAATCTGCGGATCCACCGTCAAGGAACTGCCCAGCAGGCAGTGTCCCATCTGTGCTCACGGTCCGGAGCAGTACCAGGAAGTGCTGGATTTCCAGGCTAACAAGGTGGAACCTGCATCATCATTCGAAACATTGTTTGAAAACAACTAGCGATGACATGAAATTCTATTTCCTTTTCTGCCGAAGCTCGAACTTGACGAAAACTGCTGATCGGCAATTGGTCCGCTGGACCACCATAGACATGATGTGTGCAGAGGTTAGAGCACTAGCGAGAATGTTCCGGGAAGAGCGCCAGCCATGAATCTGGAGAACCAGCCAATATACTTAGACCATATGGTGACGGTTTCTCACACTGTTCCGCATTAATCTCTCTTGCCACTGCAACCGAACTGGGGGACAAGTAGATCTTAAGTTCACAATGGAGACGACCCTCCGATTCATGCCGATAAAAAGTCGCCATGTCATTGGGGCTGCCAGCGCTCGTATACGCTAACGATATATGTTCTTCGAGGCGCGCTAGTGATTCACTGGCCAACATTGCATCACCCAGGTTTATTGAAAACCAGTTGTCCATTGCAACTCCGAGGCTTTTGGCCTGATTTCAAGCAAAATTGTGTGATCATCTTGGATGTTTTTCTGAAAGCCGTTTCAGGGTGAATATTGTTCTCTCTGGTTGTGGAAAGAATATTGATACTCCAGTACATCATGGAGATTCTCGGATCATCTACATTGAGACGCTTAAATACCAAGTGCCGCAAAACTGCGTAGTCATTCGGGTTGGAGTCCAAGAAATCGAGTAAAAACGAGGCGGCAGGCTTAAGGTCATGGTGACTCGCCAGTGCCTTTGCCTTCAGCAGTGCCTTGACAATAACCATTCCCATCCAACTGTTTAGCTCGTGCCTACGAGTGTCAGTTTCTGCTTGAGATCGAATGCCGGATTGTTGGACAGATAGTCCTGTACGTACTTTGCATAAGATTCATCAGGAAGAATTTCGATACCGGTGAAAGCATTTTTGTTGCCATCGTCCAAGCCAACGGTGAACCGGACCCCACCCAGATCAGTCAGTATGAAGCGGTCATGCAGGGACTCACCACATGGCTTTACCACCCAGCGTAAAAAGTCGATTTCTAGATCAGGGGGAATGATCGGTACGACGTTATCCAGACATTGTGCCTGAAAAAAGGCCTCAGTCGCTTTGCACTCCAGGTGATATTCAAACCTCTGTAAGTCGACTGTTCGTCCGTCAAATGCGGCATTGATAAAAGAGGACAGTGTTCGAATGTATCTTGGCATTTCTGGGGCGAAATGGGGATCAATGAGGCAGATTGACCGGGCTGTGCGCAACAAGTCTTTTACGGCGCTAGCCATTGTTAGCGCTACACGGTTGACTTCAATAACGTTCTTTAAACGCCAAGCGTCCTCGCTCTCATCGAGGTCTGCGCCGATCAGTACATCGGGATTTGCCCGAGGATTTTCCTTTGCAATCAAGCGATGGAAGGGGCGCTCCTCATGTTCTAACTCGGCATTAATCAACCAGTCCGGTTGAGCAGGATTCCACTCCGATTTACTTCGCTTAAGCATCCTTTCATCAATGATCTTCAGGCGTTCGACAATCTTCAGCTTTTCGACCGGAGAACAGTTTCCAAGCTGGTCGTAGACCAAAGACTTCCATCTCTTGGGGTAATGCGAGATGAGACGCCCTTTACTCCACCCGAATGCATCAGCGAAATAACGGAAATCGCTCCAGTTGTTAAGCAGTCGGGGATCAAGGGCATATTCGTGGAAAAGCATCAGAACAGCTCCTTGGCCCGTTCTTCGAAGAACCCGGCAGGCCAGTGTTCATCGAAGTCCCCATCATCAGTCACCCGCATTTTGGAAACCGAGGTACCTTCTTCGTCTGACTCGACCCACACGATACTCACGTCATCTTTGCCGAACTCAGGCAAGCCTGGCGGCAACTCGCCTTCGCCAAGTTCTCGGATTCTTCTCAAAATCCGGAGCACCAAGTGTTCGCTATGGGTTTCAATAAGAAACTGCTTTTTTTCGTCAGTGACCGAGCGAATCAGCAAGTCTCCCAGCCCTACCTGCAATGCGGGGTGAATGTGCAATTCTGGTTGCTCGGCTGAGAGCAAGTGCCGGTCCGGGTGTAAGCAGGCAACGATGAAAGGCAACAGCTGAGAGATACCCACTCCAACATTTGCCGGGGGCAGTCTCTCACCGGTTTTCTCATCCAGAATCAGCAATTCACTTTTTAAGGGGAAGCTCTCTAATTCCTCAATCAGACTATCCATGTCGCCAAGGCGACCTGAGACGAGCGAAGAATAGATTTGGCTGGCTTCCGGTATTTCACGGAATTTACGAAGTTGAACCTGGTATCCCGAGGCTAGTCTTTCAGAATCGGACAACCAGGAATTCACCAAGTCGAGAAATGTGTTGTCGCTTTTTGCCAAGAGCCGCCATGCATTCGATCCGTCGTACCAGTTTCCCTCCGATGTGACCATTTCATAGTCGAACCCTCGTTCTGGTACTGAGCGCAGCGGACCCAGATGGATCAGGCGTTCTAGCAAATCATTGGCGATATCCCTTGGCCCAACGAACGCGGAGCTCAAGACTGATGTGGCGATGCGTTCATTTGTCTTCTCCTCTTCCCGAGCATCATCTTTCAATTCCAACTCCAAGAACAACTCTCTTCCACCGTAGGGAAGAGCTGCATCCGAAATCCGCAGTGGAATCGGTTTCCAATCATCATCGTTTGGCCGACCGGCCACATGTTCATACAGGTAGGAGGCAAACTCACGTTCCGCACCATCGCGTTCGCAATCGGTTTCATCAATGAGCGATATCAAAAGTGGGTGCATCACATTGAGTTCAGATATAACTACTTGCCTGAGATCACTGGTCGACTCGATCACGCCTAGTGCTTCGCCGTTCATTCCAACTTCGTAACGCCGCACGTACTCGCGATGTAAAACACCGCTCCACCCCACCGTCAAGTCTATCCATGCAGACTCTAGCGACTCAAGAGGATTAGACATCGAAAGGTAAGGGAAATACAATTGATCCAGCTCGATGTTTGGAACGTAGTCCCAAGTATACGGTCCCAAACCTCCTGCAAATTCCAGCCTGATTTGAATCTCTTTGGTTGGCGTCATCCCATTCACGAGGTCAAGGAAACGGCCCGCCCCCGCAAGTGGCTGATTAAGCGACTCCGGATTTCGCCATACACCCAGCAAGTGCCGAACATAACGCAATGCGTGAAGTATGGTGCTCTTTCCCGCGCTATTGGCACCAAAAAACAACGTCACTGGAGCCAGATCAACAGTGATCCGCTCGGTAGCGCCGCGAAAGTTCTCCAAGCTGATCGATGTAAAGTGCATCTTTTTGCCTACAAGCTCATGTAGTAATCACGGATGACCATGGCCATCGATTTCCGCCGAACCTGAAGGGAGTCTTCATAACTGAACAAATAACCATAACTACCAGGATAGTAATCTCATCTAACTTGACCAAAGAAAGCAGCGTTTTGATCAGGTGTTGATTGACTGAATATTCTTTGCATCGCAAATGCCGATTCAGTTTATTCCCTTTCTGATATGGACTTGGGTTTGCTTACACTTCCTCAAAGCTAGATCGAAATGCCCAAACTCATTTCTACTTTCCGGTTTCTTGTATAGATCTAATCCTCTATCCGACAGAATCACCCATCCATCGTCGGTCTTGATTTCACGTGCGTGCAAAGCGTTGTCCCGGCTCCAGTTAAACTTGACTCCATGATCAGAGGCGAGATGGCGTTTAACATCTTCGAGAAAAGCATCAGACTGGTCACGTTCTTCGCCAACCAATGATCCGGTAATAAGCTCGATTTCCTGAACTGATCCAGTTCGAACAGCGACACTACAAAAGTGCTTAAAGTTGTTGAGTTGATACCAGAAGCGTAAATATGGTTCCTTAATATCTATGCGTGTCGTACTGGAAAAATAGGGTCCAAACAAAGTATCGTAGCCAAATCCACTTTGTCCTTCTTCGATTTGTATATCTAACTCTTTCGGGATCTCAGTTTCTTCATTAGAAACAGTAACAGCACTCGCCTTACCGTCTAACACTGCGAGACCAGTTTGTAGATATTCTTCTAAACGTGCCTTGACTTCTCCAGTTTGAAGAGTGAGATGTTCCTGAATAAGCTGCTTACGTGTATCAAAAAGAGACTGTATTGACGAACGTAACTTAGGATACAAGGCCTCAGAGTTCTTGTTCAATGAGTTGCCAAACTTCTCGATACGATCCTGCAAAAAAGCTGAAAGCGCTGCTGACAGAGACTGGTTAACGTCGTCATAAAATGCTCTCACCACTGCTGTTTGCCGAACAGTGGTGCCTGTACCCCACACGTCAGACACATCTTCTTTCGCACCACTCAGTTTCTGCTTGAGTTCTTCCGTGGCAAACTGTTCTAACACTTCGATGATAATATCTTTCTCGCTATAAACTCGCTCTTTGATTTCTTCCACATAGGTGTGCATGAAACGCTTCTTTGCTTCACCAAACTCGATCTTGGGCAACCCCTCCACAGCTGATTCTGACTCAAGTTTTGTTACTTCACTTTGAAGTCCATCCAACTCACCCGAAGCTAGATCTAAAAAGTCACCGAACGGTTTTATTTTCCTTTGCAAAGACATTTCCATAACTGGAAAAATCTTGTCAGCAACTTTTTCTCCCAAAACACTTAAGTAGCCCCAATTTCTATATCGCCGGGATTTCCAGTGTCTTGCTACATCGGTTTTTTCAAACTCTGAAACCACATCACGTGCCATGGATTGCATTAAGGCAACTTTGGCTTCCATTAGCTCTGCCAGCGCGGCTTGCTCTGTTTCGTGCGCTTTCGTAAGGTCAAGAACACTTTGCTCAAATGCATCGAGTTGGTGGATCAAGCTGGCCTCAATCTGGGCCATGCTGTCTTGAACCTTTTTTGGGTCAAATTCCGCCTCCATCACGGAGCGGCGTTCACTGAAAAAAGACCGAAGACGGCTCCTGATGGAATCCATTGTCTGATTAAGATGATCAGCCAACTGTCGCAAGTGATAGTTCTCAGACAGAACCAACTCTAGGGCTTCTCGAACAGCAGGGATTCCCGACTCTTCTATTCGGCCGTCATCTACCCATCGAGAAGATGTGAAATAGATTTTTAGTGCTTCCAACTGCTCAAGATAATAGTAGCCATCCTCTTCGTTGAGGTTCGAATCATCGAGCAATTCGTTCAGAGTACGATTAATTTCTGTACGCAGACGTGTCTCTTCCTTTTGAATGACTTCATTTAAAACAGGTGGATCTTCATCCTCATCAAGAGCGTCACGGCGAGCTGATTCGTAGGTTGTATCTATCTGCGTCACAACGAGAATCAGATGACGTAAACGCTTTTTACGGAGTTGCCGAACGATAAAGTCCTTATCGTATTGACTAAAAGACGCACCACTCCTAGTCAAAAATAAGATGGCATTTACTTCCGACAGGAGATTCTCAGTCAACTGTCCACGATATAGCTGGGTGTCGTTCAATCCTGGGGTGTCGATCAGTTCGACATGATTTTTAAGCAACGGTACAGGCGCATGAATCGCCAGTTCCTTGACAAAGTAATGCATTGGGTCGCGACTGGATGTAAAGCCACGAACTGCCTTGCGAAAAGCAATTTTCCCCTCCTTGGTATCCCAATTCTCAGCATCGATGACATGTAATGCACCATCAGGTTTCAACCATTTATCCGCCATTTCCTTTGGGTCAATAGGTTCAAATGGTATTGGGTTGCCTTTCTTGTCCTTACGCTTGGCCATTCGATCATTAAAATCGTTCAGTCCAGCAATACGAAATGCTTCCGGATGTTTCGGTTCGTCTTCGTATAATTCCTCCATTCGCGCCCATTCACCAGATGAAATCAGTGAAACTTCAGCTCTAGGTAAATCTCCATACCTGAACACACTGATTGCCGCCGTTTCTGGGTTTGTTTCAACGCCTGCTAGTTTTTCGTTTGCAAGCTTGTTGACGAATGACGACTTCCCCGTTTTGAAAGTTCCGACTACGGCCACACGAAAATACTCGGGTACCTGTGACGTCTCTAATGCATTTTGAATCCGCCGTTCTTCCTCGCGAAGCTGTTCTTTGTGAACCGGCTGTGGCTCTTGGTGTAAAAGCTCACCGAGTTCCATACGCAAGCGTTCGGCTTGGTCTCTGGCAGAAAACAGCTCATCAATGATCATATGTCCTCCAAAACTCAATGGCCCTTGTGGTCAGGGTTGTTGTACATTTTTGTCAGCAATTTTAGATACTTGAACAAACTCATAGGCATCAAGCTTTGACGACCAAACATTTCTGTTCAGTGTTTCGTCGATCCGTTCTTCGAGATTACGTGAGTATCCAGGACGCTTGGTCACAAGTAGTGAGTAAAAAAGGTTCGCATCAGAGCCAAAATATGGAACCAGTCGATCCACCAAATCTTGAGCATGTTGCTCTGCCAGCAACGCCAGCGCATCACCGAGTAGATGCTCTGGGTCATAGGCTTCTTTGCAGATGTCGATTAACTGGTGTTCGGTAAGATAGGTGCCAACGAAGATCTTAGAGATGGGGATAATCTCGGCTAACTCTCCGCCATCAAAGTCGCTCTCACTTTCGTCCACGATTTCTTCAAATCGCCGCAACAGATATGCGAGTACAACCGCATCGAACATGAAAGCGTTGGCCTCGAACAGATCATCCAAATCCGTTTCTTCTATTTTTCGTGCTAACAATCCAAGCCAGGTGATGGCTTTCGAGCGATGCTCCAGCGGTAGGGTAGCTGCATACTTATCCAGCCAAAAACCGACATCGGAATCATCAAAGTAGTCGCCTCGACATTCCCTTCCGTAGTAAGTACAAGGCAACTTGAAGACTGTTTCATCGGGCCAGAACTCGATAGCCGACGAATGTTCTCTTTCTACGATGGATTCAATTTTTGCAGATGTCTCTTCGTCCCAGTCGTCAGCGACTTCCGATAACGATAGTCTGTTTTGGAGCCCGCCATCATCAGTAAGCACAAATGACTGATCGCCACCGGAATCCAGTGCCACATCGATGACAAGGAGTTTCACAGCCCCATCGGGACAGCCTTCCTCCTTCAACGCATTCTCGATTAGCCCTGCCACTTCTGCCGCGTTGACCAACCAATATACTGCGACCTGAACCCCCTCCATTTGTCGCTTCAGTAGGATGTTGGTCAGCCTTAATGCCATCTCTCCAATCTGTTTCGAAAACGTCTCGGAGGGACTGCCCCAGGGTGCTGTTGTCAGCACCAGAATCTCTGTAAAAGGACCTTGTTCAGGCTGCGGCATCTTCATGTCCGCCACCCCCGATATAAGGCACCTGACCAGACGGCACGGTACGCGAGGCAGGTTCGATGTGACGCTTCTGGTCGTCGAAGAATATGTGCGCCCTAAATGCCTTGAGTACGGGTTCCTTCTCCCATCCACCCATGAAGAAGGCCTCATCGATATCCACGTTCCAGGCACGCAGTGTGCGAATGACGCGCTCGTGGGTTGGGGCATTGCGGGCGGTCACCAGGGCAATGCGTACCGGACGCTCCTGAACCGGGAGGCGTTTCTGCAAACGTGCAAGCGTTTTCAGCAATTTTCCGAAAGGCCCTTCCGGCAGATCTTTGCGTGCGTTCGCGTTCTCGTGCTCGATAAAGGCTTCCATACCCTGTTCTTTGTAGATCCGCTCTGATTCATCAGAGAAAATCACCGCATCACCGTCAAATGCCAACCGAATTTTGTCACGATCAGGCTCAAAGCCATCAGGCGGTTCTTGAATATGGGCGGCTGCAAAACCGGCGTCCACTGCACGCTGCACATCGGTCTGTGACTTGGAAAGAAACAGTCCCACAGAGAAGGCCTCGAGGTAGTCAGCCAGAGATGCACCACTGACAAAAGCTGCGCGGATAATCTTCTTATCCAGTCCGTGCTGTCTGATGGCGTTAAAGATACGAATGCCCATTCCGGCATCATTGCGGGAAAGGATCACGACCTCGACAAACGGAGGGTCGCCAGGCTTGCAGTAATCGTTGAGTTTGAGAATACCTTCGACCAGGTGAAACGCCGTACCCAAAGGCGGCGTTTGATCCTCGTGCTCGATCTGGTACGCCCGGTAGGCTTCCAGTCCTTGCTCTTCGAAGATCTCGTTCTCCGTTTCGAGGTCGAACAAGGCTCTCGAAGAGATACCGATAACCAGTGTTTTCGACAGGTCCGTTGCCATCGTCAAATCCTCTAGGCGGCTCCCGTGGTGGCGGGACTGGCGTGTTCTCCACGCATTTGTGTTCGAATGTCCTTCAGCGCTTCGTCATCCAGTACAACCCAACTTTGCGCCCCGTTTGAATGAATATAATTCACGGGGCGAGGCATCACCATGACGTTCGACAATACCCAGGCCCTGTTCCACTTGGCTACTAGCGGATCAGCCAAGCGTTGCGGGCTGATTCGGTGCTTGTCTTGATGGGCCAACATCTCGTCGTGCGACAGTGGCCCGATCACGTCACTGATTTCTGCAAGACCTACCACCATGCCGCTGCCTTTCTTGATCAGTCCGATTGGCCCACGGATGCGACAGTTGCGTGAGCGCATTTCCCAGATCTTTTCACCGGCCAGGATTCGGTCGATGTGAGGGCTGGCTATGACCAGGGCGCGGGTTGGTACTTCCATGTCTTTCATCCTTTCGGAACTACAATGCTGCCAAGCCTGCAAACAACTTGCGCAAGGCCGAGATATCTTGTGCCCGGTAGCACTTGCCGCACGGTTCATTCCTTCCGGGACAGTTCGGAAAGCCGCGATAGTTGCTGCTTGAAAACAGGTTCTGTTTGGTGCGGCGATTGATGTGTTCCTCAATTCCGTGTGTGGGATCGATCAGCGAATCACTGAACACTTCGGGATGTACGGCCACCATGAAGTAGCTGGGCTCTCCTGCTGTGTTCATAGCGGTTACCTTGTCGATGAATACCGCGTGTTTGCTGATTGGGGAGCAGAACATGAGATTCTTGACATACTCATCGCTGCCATCGGTGCGGAGTACTGCCCGAAACCCAAACGCTTTTGCGGTCTCTATTGCTCTCCCTCTCACATATTCATTCATTAGCTGCGCCATGATCAAAGCTCTCCGTTAAATGCTCGCTGAGATATTGAACCAAACAAGTCCTTTGCCATTTCCCCCGACTGTCCAAGTCGCTTCTTGTAGTTGTTAACAAACGCAACGATTTCCCTTAATCGCTGTTGAGCCGGTAATGGCGGAAGACTCAATTCCAACGACTTGATAATACCCATGTTCCAGCCTTCCATAATGGCTCCACCACCAGCGACTTTCGCTTGATTCCTTACACGCTGATCCAGCAGCAAGGATGCCCAAAGGAAGACAGGCTCTACCAACTCGCGATTTAGCGTCATTACACATAAGTGCTTGGTGCTCATACAGACCGGCAAATCTTCAGGCACTATGGCTACGCGCCCTGTCGTGCCCATGATGGTTACGATCAGGTCCCCCGGAAAAACCTGGTATCGCTTCAGTTCTTCGAAACGTTCTTCTGGCAAGCATCTCGCCCTGGTCCAACGAAACTCGTTTGTCACGATGTTCTCGATTCCGAGAACCGGAACACCTTCTTCCACAAATTCGGAGTGCCGTAATTGACTACCAAATGGTCCTGTTCTGATTGAGTTGGGCTTTTCCTCAAGCAGTTCTCCAACGGTCATTTGCGGCCATTCCTCCTGACCCACAGCGTTCACCCCGAACATCTCAAAAAACACGGAGCGGAGGAATTCGTCGGCGAGTTGGATAGCCTGCTGGCGTTTACGGCGGATGGTGTCAGCCTTGTTCAAAATAGTGGCAACGTGTTCTTGTTCGGCCTTTGGTGGCAGCGGAATCTCGAACTGTTCTACCACCGCTTTTGAGACTTCCTTGAATGTTGCTCCGTTGCCGGCTGCTTGCAGCTTCGGGACAAGGCGCTTCATACACCAGTACAAATAGGAAGAATCAACCGACTCTCCCGGCACCAAGCTCTTGAAACCTTGGTTGGTGCACAATTGACGGGCTGCAATTGCTAAATTACCTATCGGCGCACGCGACGTAAGCAATACTGTTCCAGATGGAACTAAGTAAGTAGCCGCACTTTCATAGCCTGCCTGAGTGATATATTCAGGAGGAGAATCAAAATATGGCTGATCCAGATCAGAAATGTCTTTCGGTGTTACCCAAGGGATCGATCCTCCCCAGTACTCAGCATTATCACGCCGAGGAGTCGCCCCACCCACAACCGAACAACATTCCTTGATTGGAACAGTAGGCCATGCCGTTGTCATCACAGCATTTCCTCCAGCTCATTGATATCATTTGATATCTCCGCTTCCAGTTTTTTCATTCGAAAAAGAATCTCGGAAGGAGCATCGAAAGCCTCCTCCTCGTAAACCTCTTCCTTGTACCGATTAATCGACAGATCAAACTTTTTCTCTCGTATCTCACCCGCAGGCACGAAGAACGCCTTTTTCGTCCGATCCGTCAACTTCTTGGGATCACGGCTCCTCCAAGCGGCCAACGCATCCGGCAGGTCGTTGGCCTTCACCGCTTGACGCTTGTCGTCCAGCGAAAACCCATCGGCCTGCACGTCGTAGAAGAAGACGTTATCGGTACGTCCCCCCTTGGTGAAAACAATAATCGCCGTGGAAACCCCCGCATAAGGTTTGAACACACCAGACGGCAGCGAGGTCACCCCTTCCAACTGGTT
>RRYU01003618.1_pt1 | contig 25866 bp, 22 predicted proteins | sample 2162651 | NCBI WGS metagenome assembly RRYU01 (sample SAMN10267283, study PRJNA491782) | microbial mat metagenome | isolation source: biomat in the production well | place: Japan: Minami-Kanto gas field, natural gas well KTG3 | collected 2017-06 | reverse complement strand
AGATAATAGGTGGTGCCGGCAGCCAGCAGCCCGCCGCAGATCGACGTGGCGATGACGCTACCAATGTTCAGTCCAACGGCCGCCATCGGAAAGACCACGTTGGCCTGCGACATGGCCAGCACCATGGCCAGGGTGGCGGCGATGCCGCGCCGCGAGGTGCCGTTGTTTTCCATCAGACGCAATGTGGCGATAGGGGCGGCGAAGCCGACAAATAACAGCTGCAGGGCGGCAAAGACCCCCATGCCGGGGATGCCGAAACGATTGAGTGCCGGTGCCAGGAGTTTTGAGACCCAGGCGACGATGCCCCGAGCTTCGAGCAGCTTCATCAGGGCCATCATCAGCACCAGGACCGGCAGCAGCACATAAAGCGCCAGATCAACGGTGGTTTTGCCGGCAGCTAACATCAATTGTATGATCTGTTCCAATGTCGTCCCCCTGGATATCCTCCAGCTTATTGCGGGGGACATCATCCACGATCATCTTCAACTTGTCCAGTGCCGATTGGGCCATCAGGTTTTCATCGTTCCTTGATTTCTTGAGACCATCGGCACCATACTTTCATCGTGTGGGATTAATCACTGGGGTTGTATCCAGAAAGATTGCTAAATGAAACTTCCAGACAACAACCAGTTCGGCTCCGCATACGCCAGCCCTGATGATACGACCTTTGTTCCCATGTTTCGGGCAGCGTGTTTTTGCGGCAGGATTCGCTACGAAGTGAGCGCTGAACCGGTGGATGCTAAACTCTGCCATTGCAAAGCCTGTCAAACCCTGCATGGAGCGCCGCTGCAATGGGCTGCTATCTTTCACAAACAGCATGTGCGCTTCACCGCCGGGACAGAGCTGCTACGCTTTTACCATAGTGACCGGGACATCATCGCGCGCGTGCTGCCCTGCAAGGTCAGTTGCGGCCAGTGCGGAACCCTGATTGCTGATGAGGGGCGCCGGATGTGGCTCGCTTTTCCTGCGCTGTTCGATTTTGGACAGCCTGCCGCGATACCGAAAAGCTTCAAACCGACCTGCCATATCTTTTACGGCCAGCGGGTGATCGATATGGATGATGATCTGCCTAAATGGTTGGGACACAAAAACCATTCTGCCCGTTGTTAATCCTGTGCGTGCGGACGTTTTTAACAGTATGTCCAAAAATATCCTGTCGTCAAATTTGACGATAAAGGCCTGATAAATTCTGTAACTCGACAACTTTTACGACATTGGTAACATATTTTTAGGTATTAACTCGCATTCTTTGGCGAAAAAAGATATAATTCTCGGTATTATTCGCCAGAGGAGACGATATGAGTATTGAGTCCCATATGAGCGACAGGGCTATTTTGGCAGATATCGGTCAGCGGCTCAGCCACCGACGTGTGGAGCTGGAGCTGACCCAGGCTGCTCTGGCAGAGGAGGCGGGAGTCTCAAAGCGGACTGTGGAGCGGATTGAGGCCGGGGAGTCGGTCCAGACGACCACCCTGATCCGTATCCTGCGGGTGATGGATCTGCTCGAAGCTCTTGATGCGGCGATGCCGGCGGTCGGACCACGCCCCATGGACCTGCTGAAGCTACGGGGGAAAGAACGCCAGCGCGCCTCGACGAAAAAACGCAGCAAGGAACCGGCGGACGAGTGGACCTGGGGGGATGAGACGTGAGTACGGTCGCCGAGGTCAAGCTCTGGGGACGCACCATCGGGGCGGTCGCTGTGGCGGAGGGAGCCGATGTCGCCTCTTTCGAATATGATCCGGCCTTTATCCGCAGTGGTATTGAGGTTGCACCCTTAACCATGCCGTTGGCGCGCCGTATTTACTCATTCCCCGCGCTGGGACGGGAAACTTTCCACGGTCTGCCCGGGCTGCTTGCTGACTCACTGCCCGACCGCTTCGGCAATGTTCTGATCGATGCCTGGCTGGCCACCCAGGGAAGGAGCCCCGGGTCTTTCAACGCGGTGGAGCGGCTGTGCTACACCGGGATGCGCGGCATGGGGGCCCTGGAATATTCACCGGTACTGGGACCTCACCGGGCGCGTCAGTCCAGTCCGGTCGAGATCGACAAACTGGTTGAACTCGCATCCGAGATTCTTACCCATCGCAATAACCTGCAGACTTCCTTCGGAGATGACGACAGTCGGGAAGAGGCATTACGCGATATACTGCGGGTCGGCACGTCGGCCGGGGGAGCACGGGCCAAAGCGGTCATCGCCTGGAACCCCGAGACCAACGAGGTTCGCTCCGGGCAGATCAAGGCCGACCCGGGTTTTGAGCACTGGCTGCTCAAATTCGATGGCGTCTCCGGTAACAAAGACAAGGAAATGGAAGACCCCAGGGGTTATGGTGCCATCGAATATGCCTACTACCGGATGGCGACGGCGGCTGGTATCAGCATGAATCCATGCCGACTGCTGGAAGAAAATGGCCGGCGTCATTTCATGACCAAGCGCTTTGATCGGCAAGCAGATGGTGGAAAACTGCATATGCAATCTCTCGGGGCCCTGGCGCATTTTGATTATAATCTGGCGGGGGTCTACGCCTATGAACAGGTATTGCTTGTTATCCGCCAACTGGGATTATCGATGAACACCATTGAGGAGCAGTTCCGGCGCATGGCCTTCAATATTGTCGCGCGCAATCAGGATGATCATGTCAAGAATATTGCGTTTTTGATGGACAGGGAGGGGCGCTGGGCACTCGCTCCGGCATTTGACGTGACCTACAGTTTTCAGCCTCAGGGCCGGTGGACTTCGCAACACCAGATGACGCTGAACGGCAAGCGCGATGGTTTCACGCTGGAAGATTTCCGCGCCTGTGCCGAGGCCGTAGCAATGAAGCGCGGTCGCGCGGTCGCGATCCTTGAGGAGGTGCACAGGGCGGTTTCACGCTGGCCACAATACGCTGAGGAGGCCGGTGTCGCGGTTGACTGGCGGGATAAAATCGCTCATACCCTGCGTTTGGAGATGTTCTGATGGTGACGGTGTCACATACCAACCCATCAAGAAGGAGGGCTCTTCGATGAGTGACGAACACAAGGTGCCGCAGTCTCTTGAGTGTCTCGACCCTGATCCGGTCAGGCAGTTCAGGGGGTGGCTGCAGGATGCGGAGCAGGTCGGTATGACTCAGCCGTATGCGATGACCCTCGCAACCGTGAGCGCTGACAAGATTCCATCGGCACGCATCGTTTTGCTCAGGGGGATTGACGATTCTGGTTTGGTTTTTTTTACCAACTATGACAGCTCCAAGGGTCAACACCTTAAAGCGAACCCTTTTGCTGCGCTGCTGTTCTACTGGCCGGAATTGTCCCGCCAGGTTCGTATTGTCGGCGCGGTGGAACTTTTGGATGCCGAGGCCTCGGATCGTTATTTCGCTGGCCGCCCCCGCGGGCACCAGCTTGAGGCCCATGCTTCGCCCCAAAGCCAGGTGATCAGTGGTCGGACGGAGCTGGTTGAACGCTTTGAGGCGACGGCGCAGCGGTTTGAGGGGAGGGATGTGCCGCGCCCCGCAAACTGGGGCGGGTATCGGGTTGTTCCTGAAGCGTTCGAATTCTGGCACGAAAGGGAAAACCGTCTCCATGACCGCTGGCGGTATCGGTGTGACCGGCAGAACAACTGGGTGATCGAACAACTGGCGCCCTGATGAGCCGCGCCCGCCGGGGCGATGGTATCAGGCTAAAAAGTTTTTAAGTCCGGTAAAAAAGATCTGGGCGGCAATTGCCGAGACAAAGAGTCCGGTCAGTTTGGTCAGGATGGTCAGGCCCTGTTGGCCGAGAACCTTTTCCAGGCGCCCGGCAATCAACAATAACCCCCCCAGCACCACAACCGCACTCAACAGGGCCAGTCCAGCGACAAACTTTTCGGCCAGAGTCACCAGATCAGCTCCCAAAACCAGCATGACCCCGATCGTTCCCGGACCAACGGTGATCGGTATCGCCAGGGGAACGACGGCAACCTCTTCCCTTGATGTTTGTGGTGATACCGTGGCCTTGCCCTGAATCATTGAAACGGCAGAGAGAAACAGTACCGCCCCGGCACCAATGCGGAAAGCGTCGAGGGTGATGCCGAAGAGGGAAAAAATGTAGGTGCCGAAGAAAAACAGGACAAAACAGCTGATCGCAACGGCCAAAGAGATTTTGACGGCAATTCTGCGGCGTTCCACCAGGGAGTCATCCTTGGTCAGGGACAAAAAGGCGGAAATGACGAAAAAGGGAGTAAAAATCAGAAAGACTTTCAGGAAAAGATTGATGTACAAGGTTGCCATGCAATAACTCCCGGCCTTGTTTAAGCCGTTTCGTGAGATAGTTTTAAATCCAATCCGCCCATCGCTTCGGCGGAAAAAATTGGGGATGCCGGGTGCTGACAGCAGTAGCCCTGGATCAATTGTGTTGTTCGCGTTCGTTTAAAATCAGGTTGGGCAGGTGATTGGTGTCGTTTGTTTCCGGAGGAAAGTGCTCAGCCAGGATCGTTGCCGTTTCAGCAATGACCCGACACAGGGTTTCCCCGGCCTGTCCCTGTTTTATTCCTTCGGTAAGCGAATCCACCAGTTGTTTCCAGGTGGCGGGAGCGATTTTGTCGCCGATTCCACTGTCAGCAACAATTTCTACCCGATGTTCAAATAATGAAATCAGAATCAGGACCCCGGTGTTCTCCGGGGTCTGGTGCAGCCCTTCGCTCATAAAGCTGGTCAGTGCCTTGTTGTGCACGGTGGCATCAAGTTCCCGGGGATGAATGAGCTTGCGCTTGAGCCAGGGCAGGCGGCGGACGATCTGCGAGAGGATCAGGGTGCTGATCACCAACAGCAGGAGGATTAACCAGGTCGAATGAATTCCCAACAGATAATCAGTTGCCAGGGTGACGATCAGTGCCAGGCCACCGCCGGCCAGAAGATCCACCTGCGGATAATCATCGGAAGAGCTGACCACCATCGGCACAATTTCGCAACGGGTTGTCGTTTCGGCAGCGGTTACGGCCGCAATAATCTCCACTTGCTGTTCAGCTGTGAAAAAATCGGAAACCTTTTTCATGTTGATTCTCTTTCTGTGTCACCGGATGTGTCAGGGGGACGATTCACCATCCGCCTGATGCTCCTCCGCCACCGCTGCCGCCTCCGCCAAAGCCCCCGAATCCGCCGCCACTGCTGAACCCGCCCCCGCCAAAACCACCAGGTCGTCGGCGCGATGATGAGCGGTAGCTGATCGGCACATCATGCCGACCGGAGTAACGGCGACTGCGACGACTGAGGTAGGGGATCAGGAAAAACATGATCACAAACAGGATCAGTGGAACAATGGAATCCTGTTCCGGTTGCTCGGTCGCCTGATATTCACCGGTGACGGCAGCCATGATCGCGTTGATGCCACTGGTGACCCCCCGATCAAAGTGGTTGTTGCGAAAGTGGGGACTGATCTGATCCCGGATAATGCGACCGGCTGTCAGATCTGTGAGTCGACCTTCCAGACCATAGCCAACCTCAATCCTGAGCTTGCGGTCAGCAACCGCAATCAGGAGCAAAGCCCCATTGTCCGCATCACTGGTGCCGATTCCCCACTGTTCAAAAACCCGCACTGCAGCCTGCTCAATGGTGTCACCTTCGAGGCTGGGGACAATCAGAACGGCAATCTGGGTGGATTCCTGTTGATCGAACTTACGCAGTTGCTGCTCCAGCTGTGAACGCACCCCGGAAGACAGCAGGTTGGCCCGATCATTGACATAGCCGGTTGGTTCTCCTGGGTCAAAGGCCCAGCTGCCGGCGGCTATCAGCCACCCTGTGAGTACCAGCAGGATGAGTCGCATCAGAAATTAACCTGGGGTGCTGTTGCTGCTGCCGGATCGGCACTGAAGGGTTCCTTGCGATCCAGTTTGAGCAGCAGTTTGTTGGTCAGGTTACCTGGAAAGGTGCGAATCGACGTATTGAAGGTCTGAACTGCGGCATTATAGCGCTGCCGCGCGACATTAATACGGTTTTCAGTCCCTTCGAGTTGATTCTGCAGGTCACGAAAGTTCTCGCCGGCTTTGAGCTCCGGGTAATTCTCGGCTACCAGCAGCAGTCGCGACAGCGCCCCCGACAGCTCACTCTGAGCCTGCTGATACCCGGCTATTGCGACGGGATCATTCAGATCAGCGGCATTGAGTTGGATCTGTCCGACCCGGGCACGGGCGTTAGTCACGGTGGTAAAAGTTTCCTGTTCGTGGGAGGCGTAGGCTTTGACCGTCGCGACCAGATTAGGAATCAAATCTGCCCGGCGCTGATAGGTCGCTTCAACATCCCCCCAGGCGGCAATCACCGCCTCTTCATTTTGCTGAATGGTGTTGTACCCGCACCCTGACAGGGTGACAATCGTTATCACAACAAGAAAAATTAAACCGATGTGAACCTTCATGATGCCTCCCAAAAGATATGAATGATAAGCGCTGGATCGTCTTTAATTAACCTTGGCAACATAACTTAAAAGAGCTGAATATTTCCAGTGGTTGATGATTGTTGATGGCAGAAATCAGGCAATTACTATCAGTTGCATATAGACCGCACCTTGATGAACAAATCGCAGCTGTCCATATCAGTTCAGCACAGAAGCCCTGAACCTGCGGAAGGGACGAGGGTGAACCGTTTCTTCGGGAACGTCAGGGAAGAACCGGTGAACGTAGTGGCGTAATGACAATTCTTTTACCACAGGCCGGGCACTGGTAGATTTCACAACCGGTACAGGCAAAACAGTTGCCGCACAGTCTCTTGAGGCTGTCACGCGGATGTTTGGCAGAACAGTGCTTGCAGGTGATGGTTTTCATTGGCCGGATTGTTTTTCGCAAAGAAACAGATAAAAAAGCCCCCGACGCAGCGGAGGCTTTTTTAGCAATGTGGTACCGAAGGCCGGAGTCGAACCGGCACGGCTCGCGCCATCGGTGTTTGAGACCGACGTGTCTACCAATTCCACCACTTCGGCATGGTTCGACGATTATAGTGAGCAGGATCAGTTTGTCAAGGGTCTATGCGCAGGGAAATGCGTTTGTGGATCTCTTTCCATAACCCTCCCCGGTTGATCGACTTGCCATCAATGGTGCTGACCGGAACCAGATCGATCAGGGAGTTGCAGAGAAATACCTCGTTTGCCTTGATGGCGTCAGCCAGGGGCAGGGGAGATTCACTGGAAGGGATCCCAAGTTCACCTGCTGCGTCGATCACCTGGCGGCGCATCACGCCGTTCAGCACCAGGTTGCCCAGGGGTGGGGTGATCAGCTGGTTGTCGATGACGGCAAAGAGGTTGCTGGTTGCCCCTTCGAGCAGGTTGCCGTGGTGATCGATAAAAAGAGCTTCATCGGCCTGTTGTAGGTGGGCAACATTGCGGGCGTAGAGGCAGTCGGCGTAATTGCCGTGTTTCAGTTGAGGCAGATGGGAAAAAGGATTAACGCGCTGGTTGGGGGCCAGGCAACAACTGAGCCCTTGTTCGCGATGACGCTCATTGATCTGGTCATAAGGCGCAGCCGTAAGCAGAAACCAGCCCTGGTCGTGAGCGGGGTACAGAAGCCCCTGACAAGAGCCGCGACTCAAGGTCAGGCGGATGCGGCTGGCCGGTGTGGTCAGATGTTTTGCCAGTTCGCTGCAGGCGGACTCGATCTGTTTTCGAGGATAAGGGAATTTTAGCAGTTGCGCCGCCTGTTCCAATCTTCTGAGGTGCTGTTCGAGGAGCAGGATCTGCTGATGACGTGCCTTGATGGTCTCAAAAAGACTGTCGCCATAAAGAAAGGCCCCGTCATTGACAGCCACCCTGGCTTCTTCCTGCGGGATGAATTGTCCGTTAAGGCAGATCAGCATAGATCACTTCTCCAGGCTGTGGAGCAGGGCAGACAGGGCTTTGCCTTTGTGCAGACACTCCTGCCATTCCAGCTCAGGTACCGAGTCGGCGACAATGCCGGCACCGGTCTGATAGCTCAGGTGATTGCCGATGCGTTGAAAACCGCGGATCAGGATGTTCAGATCCATGCTGCCGCAGGCGCTGATGTAGCCGGCGCTGCCGGTATAACTGCCACGCCCCACCGGCTCGAGTTCATCAATGATCTCCATGCAGCGTTTTTTCGGTACACCGGTGATGGTGCCGCCGGGAAAGGTTGCGGTGAGCAGATCAACCGGAGTGCAGTCGGGCCGCAAGGTGCCTCTGACATTAGAGACAATGTGGGTAACATGGGAGTAGCGCTCGAGCACCATCAGTTCATCCACGATCACGGTACCGGCCTGACAGACCTTGCCGAGGTCGTTGCGTTCCAGGTCGAGCAACATGATGTGTTCTGCCCGCTCCTTGGGGTGGCCGAGAAGCTCTTTGCCCAGCTGGTGATCTTCCGGTGGCGTAAAACCACGTGGACGGGTGCCGGCGATGGGGCGGGTCTGGGCGATGCCATCGCGCAGCGATATCAGTCGTTCCGGCGAGCTGGAAATAATTTCAACTCCGCCAAGCTTGAGCAGGCAGGCAAAGGGTGCAGGGTTGATCTGGCGGAGGCGTCGGTAAAGCTCGCCGGCCGACCCATCCACGACTGCATCAAAGCGGCAGGAGAGGTTGACCTGGTAAATATCACCGGCAGCGATGTACTCCCTGGCGCGCTTGACTGTGGCAATAAACTGCTGCTCGGACAGAACCGACTCTGGTGCCTGGCGCAGGAATAGAGGAGTTTCCGGTGGTGGACTGGCCTGGGAAAACACCACCTGCTCCTGCCAGTGTTGCAGATCGACGCTGTCATCAAGGGTGGCCAGGGTCATCAGCTGCAGGTGATGGTCGTAAACGGCGGTTACATCAACCCAGTTCAGATAAAGATCGGCCAGGGGCAGATCACGGGTTGCCTGATAGGGCAGGTCTTCAATCTGTCTGGCCAGGTCATAGCCGAAAAACCCGAAAAAACCACCGGGAAAAGGGGTTTCCGCAGAGCGCGGGCAGCGACGTTCAGCCAGTATCCGTGCCAGGGTTTTGATGGGGTGATCTGAGCTGCTTTGGCTCCCATCGGGATGCTGCCAGTGCAGTTGATTGTTGACCAGGGTATAGAGCTCTTGCCAGCGCAAAGGGACGATGGAATGCCTCCCGGTTTTGGTCAGGGGGTTAAGGGATTCAAGCAAGCCGGGACCCGTTGGAATGCTGTGCTGATACAGTGCCAGAGGATCGAAGGATGTCAGAGAAAAGCTGGTTGTCTTCATGGCCGACACAATCCGCAAGGTAGACATGACAAAGGTAGACATGACAAACAAAAGAAGGGGGTCAGCATAAAAGCTGACCCCCTTTAACTTTTAATGGTGGAGCTACGCGGGATCGAACCGCGGACCTTTTGACTGCCAGTCAAACGCTCTCCCAACTGAGCTACAGCCCCATTTCAGTCCGCGAGTTATAACAAACGCCCGCCTGACCTGTCAACAGGAAAAAACCGAATTGTCTGTGCTGTGCGTCTCGTGTAGTCTAGCCATCTGGTGAAGGTCGTGCTAGACTCCGGGCGCTGAAAAATACGCAGTATATTAGATGATATCCACGACAATGATGGAATGTATTATCAACAAAGGAATGCGTATGAGCGAACAGAAAAAACTGCTACGAAATCTCCCGGCGGTTGATCGGGTGTTGCGTGAACCCGTGTTGCAGGCACTGGTGAAACAGCTGTCTTCAGATATTGTGACCGAGGCGGTGCAGAATCGGATCGATTATCTGCGCCGCCAACTGGTCATTGATGGCGCCTCGGGAGTTTCCAGTACAGACCTGGAGCCTGCCAGCATTGCTGGGGTTGCAGCAGCCTATTGTCGTGATTTGCTCAAGCCTTCTCTGCGTAAAGTCATTAATGCTACCGGTACCCTGCTGCATACCAACCTCGGTCGGGCTCCTCTGGCACCCCAGGCCTTGCGGGCGATTCATGATGTCGCCGGCGGCTATTCCACCCTTGAAATGGACATGAGCAATGGCAAGCGCGGTGAACGTTACAGCCACGTTGAAAATTTACTCTGTCGCTTGACCGGTGCCGAAGCTGCTTTGGTGGTGAACAACAATGCCGGGGCGGTGTTGCTGGCATTAACGGCTCTTGCGCGCGGCCGGGAAGCGATTGTCTCCCGTGGTGAGCTGGTGGAAATTGGTGGCGCCTTCCGCATCCCCGAGGTGATGGAAGCCGGTGGGGTATTGTTGCGCGAAGTCGGTAGCACCAACCGTACCCATCGGCGTGATTATGTTCAGGCTATCACTGAACAGACCGCTATTCTGCTCAAGGTTCATACCAGCAATTACCGGATTGTCGGTTTCAGAGGTGAGGTCACCTCGGCAGAACTGGTAGCGCTTGGGCGTGAACATCAGTTGATCGTGATGGAAGATCTCGGCAGCGGTCTGTTCACCGATTTAAGCTCTTATGGTTTAGCTCCTGAGCCAACGGTTGGTGAAGTTGTGCGCTCCGGGGTGGAGGTTGTGACCTTCAGCGGTGACAAACTGCTGGGTGGTCCTCAGGCGGGTTTGATCGTAGGTCGCAAGGATCTTATCCGCACGATTGCCAAGCATCCGCTGGCACGGGCCTTACGTATTGATAAACTCACCCTGGCAGCTCTTGAAGCGACCTTGCGGCTTTATCTGCAGCCGCGTCAGGCCGCTAAAGAGGTGCCCGTGTTATCCATGTTTGCTGCTGAGCCTCAACAACAAAAAAGACGTTGTGAGACTCTGCGGCAACGGTTGCTGGAAGAGCAGGTGGCGGCAGAAGTAAGCCTGGTGGAAGATGTGGCGCGCGTTGGTGGCGGGGCAATGCCCCTGACGGAGCTGGCTGATTGGGCGGTTGCCATCAGACCTCATCATCTCAGTGTTGCAGAACTTGCGGCGCGTTTGCGAAACTACACGCCGGCGCTGATTGCCCGGATTCGTGATGATGCTCTACTGGTGAATCTGCGGGCAGTGTTTGCCGCAGAAGAATGTCTGCTGGCACAATTACTGGTGGCGGCGTTGGTGGGTGAGGAACCGTGCTGAACCATCAGGGACATTACATCATCGGTACTGCCGGCCATGTTGACCATGGTAAGACGGCGCTGATCCGGGCCTTGACCGGGGTTGAGACCGATCGTCTGAGTGAAGAAAAAAAACGGGGAATTTCCATCGAACTGGGGTTCGCCCGGCTCGATCTCGGTCATGGTCAGATTGCCGGGGTCGTCGATGTGCCCGGTCACGAAAAGTTCATCCCGCAGATGCTCAGTGGGATCGCCGGTATTGATCTAGTGCTGCTGGTGGTTGATGCCAACGAAGGGGTGATGCAGCAGACCCGTGAGCATCTGCAGATCATGGAACTGCTTAAATTGCAGAATGGCATTCTGGTGATCTCCAAATGTGATCTGGTGGAACCCGACTGGCTTGATATTGTTGAAGAAGAGATTCGTGAGCAGGTGGCTGGTACCTTTTTGGCGGAAGCTCCCTGTTGTCGCGTTTCGGCCCTGGCTGGAGAGGGGTTGGACGCTCTGCTGGAAACCATCCGCCGTCAGTTGCGCCGGGTTGACCCGCGCGATAACAGCGGTGCTGTGCGTTTGCCGGTGGACCGCTGTTTCAGTATCAGTGGTTTTGGTACCGTTGTTACCGGCACCCTGAATAGTGGCACCATTGCAACTGGTGACAGCCTTGAAATTCTGCCGGCCGGGGTCACCGCGCGGGTGCGCGAAGCCCAGGTGCATGATCATCAGGTCACCCAGGTGTTTGCCGGTCAGCGGGTAGCATTGAATCTGGCCGGGATCAATCGAGAACAGGTGCCGCGCGGGTCCGTGCTGGGCACCCCGGGGTTGTTTCGAGCGACCCAGCGCATCGATGTCCAGCTGCAGCTGTTACCTGAGGTCCCATGGCCACTGAAATTTCGTGACCAGGTTCACTTTCACCTGGGCACCGGTCGCAGTGTCGCCCGGGTGGTGCTGTTGGACCGGGAAAAGATGGAGGGTGGCGAGCAGGCTCTGGTTCAGTTGACCCTCGATCAACCGGTCCTGGCGCATCGGGGTGACCGCTTTATTGTCCGTTCCTATTCCCCCATGTACACCATCGGCGGTGGCGTCGTCGTTGATGCTGAACCGCAGAAGCACAAACGTTTTCGTTCAGATGTCACCCAGCGTCTGCAGGAACTGTTATCCGGTGACCTGGGTTTCTGGCTCCAGAAACTCGACGAACTGCATCTGGCGCGCCTTAAGGAACTGGAAAAACAGACCGGTACCGGTCGTGATCAACTGCTGGCGGGGTTGGAAACATTGCGCGAGCAGGGGCGAGTCGAACTGCTGGCCGAGCAGTGGGTTAGCAGTGAACGTCTGCGCAGCTGGAAGCAGCAACTGCCGGACATCGTCAGTCATTATCACAGTCAACATCCCTTGCGCCATGGTATGCCACGGGCAACTCTGCAGGCACAGATTTCAGCCAAACTGGCACCCAAGGGTTTTGAGGTGTTGCTGCAATGGGCCTTCGATGAGGGGTTACTGGAACCGCGTCGTGAACTGATTGCCACTCCCGGTTGGCAGCCGCAGTTGCAGCCGGCACAGCAGCAGATTGTGGCGCGCATTGAAGCCCATTTTCGTTCGGGGGGATTTGACGTTAAGAACAATCAGGAAGTACTGTTGCAGTTAGGCTATGAGGATATCGACGCGGATGCTTATTTTTCCTATCTGTATCTGGAAGGCATGCTGGTGCGCCTGAACCAGGAGAGCTCCCTGCATATGGAATATTATCGTCAGGCGGAAACGTTGTTGGTCAATCATTTCAAACAGCAAACCACCCTGACCCTGGCGCAGTTTCGTGACCAGCTCGGCAGTGGCCGTAAGCTGACTCAGGCGTTGCTGGAACTGTTCGACAGTCTGAAAATGACCCGCCGCGTCGATGACCACCGGGTCGCCTGGCAGTTACCTGAAGAGTAGCCACATGGTAGTGGGTAGTAGGTAGTGGGTGGAACTTAAACTATTTAAGGAATAAGAATGAGTACAAGACTGACCTCCTTGTCGCGCAGCTCCGGTTGAGCGGCAAAAATAGGTCCTGAGACCCTGACCCAGGTACTGAGTCAGCTCCCCCAGAGTGAAAATCCTGCATTACTGTCGCAGGAAATTCCGTTTGCCGATGCGGCAATTTATCAACTCAGTGAGTCACTGGCGCTGGTGCAATCGGTCGATTTTTTTACCCCGGTGGTCGATGATCCCTACCGTTATGGCCAGATTGCTGCCGCCAACTCCCTTTCGGATATCTACGCCATGGGCGCCCGACCCTTGACCGTGATGAATGTCGTTTGCTTTCCGATCGGTTGTCTGGACCAGAGCATTCTCGTTCAGATCCTCTGTGGCGGGGCCGAGCGCGTTCACGTGGCCGGGGCGGTGGTGGCCGGCGGTCACTCGATTGAAGATGACGAGCCCAAATACGGTTTAAGCGTCACCGGTACGGTTGATCCGAGGCGCATGGTGACCACCTGCGGGGCCAGAGTCGGGAACCAGCTGGTGCTAACCAAACCCCTGGGTACGGGTTTGTTGACAACGGCGTTAAAAGGGGAGGTGCTGACCGAGGTCGATCTTGCTGTTGCCATTGATGGCATGGTGGCACTCAATAAAGATGCTTCTGAAGTGATGATGGAGATGGGTGCCTGCGCCTCGACCGATATCACCGGTTTTGGTCTGGTGGGTCATGCCGCCGAAATGGCTGACGCCAGCCGGGTTGCTTTCCGGCTGTTTGTCTCGCGTCTGCCGCACTACCCTCATGCTCTGGACATGGCGGAAATCGGGCTGGTGCCCGTCGGTTCGCACCGTAATCAGAAATTTTATCTGTCGCGCTGTCACCAGCCACGTCCGCTTGATCCGTTGTTGATTGATCTGTTGTGCGATCCTCAGACCTCCGGTGGTTTGCTGCTGGCGTTGCCTCCGGAGAAGCTGGATGGCTGTCTCGAGGGGCTGCAGCAGCGTGGACTCATGGCCTGGCACATTGGTGAGGTGATTGATAAACACGCTGGTTCACTGGAACTGGAGGCCTGATGATTCTGGGTTTGGGGATATGGGAGCTGGTGCTGTTGGGGGGTGTCTTTGTGGCGCTGTTCGGTCTCGGCCGGGTCCCGCAGGTGGCACTGCAGCTGGGACGTATCCACGGCCTGGTTCAGCGGGTGCGCGGGCTGTTGCGCAATCCTTTCCGCTTTTTCTAGAATCTTTATCGTTGGAACCATGCAGGATCAACCCTTAATAGGCCACCCTGGCGTATTGTGATTGGGCCGAGGCGGCGATGGCGTCCGACAGGGTGTAGATTTCGTGGGCTTCCAACAGCGGAATCAGTTTGAGCAGCACCTCAGCAGTAACGATGGAATCTCCCAGTGCGGTGTGCCGACCGACGATGGTGACGTTGAAGCGCTTGGCCAGATCATCGAGGGAATGATTGTCCTGGTTGGGGTGGACAATGGACGAAAGGAGCAGGGTGTCCAGCACCGGGTTGGTCAAGGTGATACCGCTGCGCTCTTCCTGAATCTGAAGAAAGCGCATGTCGAATGCAGCATTGTGGGCCACCAGGACAGAGTTTTCGGAAAACTTTTGAAAGTGTGGCAATACCTTGTCGATGGTTGGCTGCCCTTTGAGCAGATGGGGCTGGATACCATGGATCGCGACCGATTCCACCGGCACCATGCGTTGTGGATCGATCAGTTGATCGATGATTTCACGGTAGAGAATATTGCCATTAACAATCCTGATAGCGCCGAGTTGAATAATTTCGTCACCCTGGGTTGGATTGAGCCCGGTGGTTTCTGTATCGAAGACCACATAGGTTAACTTCCGCAAAGGGGTCTGCCCCAATTCCTCCCACTCCTCACCACGATTAAACAGGTCAAACTCATAGGAAATTGGTCGATGTTCGATTTCACTCTGGACCGACAGGCGACATTCCTGGTCGACCGGTGGCAGGGTGATCAGGATGCCACAGGCCTGTTTTTCATCATCCAGTAAGGTTTCAATGGCGCCCGAGGCTTTTTCAATAGTGTCGGTAAAGCTCAGCAATTTTCCATTGGTATCGGCGATCAGGGGTGTTTGCTGCCAGTTTGCCAGGAGGCTCGGGTCAGCATGCTGTCCCGGCCAACTGATGACGATTTCGATCTGCTGTTTTTCATTGATCGTCAAGGTCAGAAGAACATCCTTTAAACTCGAATGTTTACTGAGCTGGCCGGCTAAATGGGAGAAAGCCTGGACCATGGAATAGCTGTCAATTTCCAGCCATATGCCCTGGGGGGCAAGGTTGATAATCTGCAGGTCGAAGCGATCGGAAATATTCTGACTGATGACCTCAAGCAGGTTTTCAGCCAGCACATTCTCGGTTTTACTCAACGCATGGAGGTGCAGGGCATAGTTGGCGCGCGCTTCGACCACCTTTTCCTGCAGTGCTCTGGAGGCTCGGTCAATAATCCTGCGGTATTCCTGCAGTTGCTCTGGATCGTGCTGAGGTTTGGCAAGGATGGAGGTGATCGAGTTGCGAATGTCTTCAAGGTCTTTTTGCTGCTCATCAATCAGCGATTGAATCAGGATGTCCCGGCGGCTGTCGGCTTCTATCTGGCGGGTCATGTCTTCAAGGGTCAGAACGAAACCGGAGATGACGTGCTTTTCTTCCTGCTCAAGGAAAAATGGCGCCATATTTACCCGCAGGCAGGCTCCGTTGCGCAGGGTCATCATTGAATTGTTGATCAGCTTTGAGTGTCCGGTCGCATGGCAGCGGTTGAGCATTTCAAGGCCGTGGGCAATCTGATCACGGTCAAGAATCCCGAAGATGGATCGCCCTAATCCCAGAAGCCCTTGCACGTTCTGGTTGCTGCCGGAGTCTTTGTTGTTGATCAACTCCTGTGCCTGCTGGTTGTAAAGGAGAACCTGTCCGTCACTGTTACAAACGATAACGCCATGAGGTAATTCCGACATCAGAGCGGCAAGGCGGGTACGCTCTTCGTTGATGGCAGCCTGGGCTGAGGCTACCCGGGCATCGACGTTTTTCTGCAAGGCCGTATAGGCGTCGGCCGACTGGTTGATGATTTTAGCAAGATATTCAATCTCTTTGGAGGCGGCCTTCAGCTCGATGCGGTGCTCGGGGTTGACCGTGGTGATAATGCGGGAACTCTCTGCCATTTTTAAAATCGGCATAATGTAATCATTAAACAGCAGGTTGATCAGCGCCCCGATAATAAAAAGAATGGTAATGGTGCCGAGCAAAGGGAAGGGAATCAGTTTGGGCAGCATTTCCTGCAGCGCCAGCTGTTGTGATTCATTAATACTGGCCCAGGAACCAACCATGCTGGCGGCCATGATACTGACCACCGCAAAGTAGATGGCAATCAGAAAGATCCAATATTTAAAACTAGGTTTCATAGATAATAAAACACACCCGGATCAAGAGTCATTGATGTGGTTCTGGGTGATGTAACCGTGGTTGAAAAAAATTCGTATTGATTAAAAAAAGACCAAGCGTAGCCTGTAAAAACAAGGTTTCACCACATGACAACGATACCCATATTATTTATCGTGAAATATAAGGCAAATGATCGTAGATGGCAAACGTTGTTAGTGTAAAAAATCATATTGCGGATAAAAAAACAAGCCGCAGCCCATCTTGGCGGGGGCGCGGCTTGTTTTAAAAAAAACATTGTTATACTTAGCTGGTCAAACGTTTTAAGGCCTCCAGATATTTTTCGCCGGTTTTAGTGACGATCTCCTGGGGCAGTTTGGGCGGTGGTGCCTGTTTGCCCCATTCGAGAGTTTCGAGATAATCCCGCAGAAACTGCTTGTCGAAACTTGGCTGGGCGCTGCCTGGCGCGTACAGGTCTTTGGGCCAGAAGCGCGAGGAGTCGGGGGTGAGGGCCTCATCGATCCAGATCAGTTCCCCCTGGTGTAGACCAAACTCGAATTTTGTGTCAGCAATAATGATGCCCTTTTTATCTGCCACATTCCGTGCCCGTTCGTAAATAGCAATGCTGATATCACGAACCTTTTCTGCCATCTCGCGCCCGCACAACTCGGCGGCCTGGTCAAAGGAAATGTTTTCGTCATGTTCACCAAGCTCTGCCTTGGTCGAAGGGGTAAACAGGGTTTGCGGTAATTTGTCGCTCTCTTGAAGCCCGGCCGGTAAGGGGATACTGCAAACCGATCCGGACTTCTTGTATTCTTTCCAGCCGCTACCCGAAAGATAGCCACGAACGATACATTCGATCGGAAGAGGCCGAGCCTTGCGGGCGAGCATGCTGCGTCCCTCAAGCTGATCACGGTACTGGTGGGTGATCGCGGGGAATTCGTCGATGCTGGTAGCGACCAGATGATTGGGAATCAGGTCGGTCATCTGATCAAACCAGAACCGAGAAATTGCGGTGAGGACATAGCCTTTTTGCGGGATTCCTTCCTCCATGACAACATCAAAGGCTGAAATGCGATCAGTAGCAACGATCAACAGGTGCTCGCCAAGATCATAAATGTCGCGCACCTTGCCGCGGTTGATCAGTTTTAACTCCGGACAGTTGGTTGTGGTGATGACTGCACTCATGGTGGAAACCTCTTAGTTCTGGAAGGCCGTTATAAGTTCGGGATCAATAATTTCTATCTGTGCCTGCTGATACAGCTCGTCCAGGGTGTCAGAGACTGCCTGCTCTTTTTTCTCAAGCAATAGTCGTTCGCGCAGTTGGGCGATGTCGACATCATTAAGGGCAGAGAAATCAGCGCGCTTGGCGGTTTTGAGGGCAGCCACCAGATAGCGGTCGTCGAAGGTGAAGATGTTGTCGATAACCGGTTCGGCCTCAGTCAATGCAAAAGCGGCATCGGCCAATTCCTGGGAAGACCCGATCTGGGGGATAAAGTAGCCGGAGCTGCGGCTGAAATCGCCGGTGCTGTCGATCCGCACGTCAAGCTGATTGGCTGCTGCCGCAAGATCCTGTTGTTCGCGGGCAAGGTCAAGGAGCTTCCGGGCCAGTTCAAAGGCCAATGTCTGGGCCTGCTCTTCACGAAAGGCCTTTTCAACAGCGGTTTTAACTTCGGTCAATTCAGGCAGACGGCTGGGTTGCTGATCTTTCAGGGTAAGAAGTATGACCCCATTGGTGGTCATGATAGGTCGAGCCAGTTCGCCGGGCTGGAGTGAAAAAGCGGCAGCAGCAATTTCTTCGACCCGACCGAGTCCGTTAATAGGCTCGTCAGCGGCAAAAAAACCGGTTTCCTTGATACCCAGATCATTCTCTTTGGCTGCGGCTTCCAGATCTCCGGTGCGTCGGTTCCGGTTAAAGGTATCCATAGCTTTTTCGAAGGCAATTTTACGGGACTCTTCGATCATCAATCCCGCCTTGATCGTATCAGTCACATCAACCAGTGGTTTAAAGCCGGGAGCAATATAATCGGTCACTTTGATAATGTGGAATCCGAACGGGGTTCGAACCACATCGCTGATTTGACCGGGGCGCAGGGCAAAGGCTGCTGTTTCAAACTCACTGACCATCATGCCACGGCCGAAATAACCGAGATCTCCGCCGTCATCAGCATTGGCGGTGTCATCGGAGTGAAGTTTCGCAAGCTGGGCAAAGTCAGCTCCCTCGCGCAGCTGTTGACGGATATTCTGGGCCAGTTCGCGGCGCTTGTTGATAGTGTCGGGATCGCTGTCCTGGTCAAGCTGCAGCAATATATGTGCAGCTTCAACCTGTTCCTCAACCTCAAACAGTTCAAGATTGCGGCGATAATACCGATCCATATCAGCTTCACTGAAGGTGCCCAGTTCGGCCTCGTAGCGAGCCGGATCAAACAACAGATAGCGCAGGGAAACCCGCTCAGGGATGCGAAAGGCTTCCTGGTTGGCGTTGAAGAACTCCTCAAGGGCAGCGTCGCTCACCTCGACCTTGGATTCGACCAGGTCTGCCGTTAGCCAGACATAATCCAGATTGATCGTGTCGTTCTCGCGGTGAAAGAAAGTAACGACGTCATCCTCGGTAATAGCCACCTGCTGCTGGAGATGGTCGCGCACTTTCTGGGTCAGCAGCTCGCGGCGTTGGGACGCTTCGAATTGTTCTGGTGAAATACGTTGATAACTGAGAACTTCCACATAGCGATCCCGGTTGAATTGGCCATTGACCTGAAAAGCATCGTAGGCTGCGATACTGTTGACCAGTTCCTGATTCGTCACGCTCAGGTTAAGGTTTTCGGCCAGCTGGACCAGCAGTTGTTCTTCGATCAGCTGCTGCATCGCCTGGCGCGGCAGATTTAACTGGCGCTCCAGATTGGCATCAAAGGCTCCCTGATAAATGCTCTGGTAGAGGCTGTAAAGATTGCTGTAGACGTTTTGGTAGGCGGCAAAGCTGATGGCATCGCCATTGACCCTGGCGGCTACGTCACCAGCGCGATCAGAGCGCTGATCGGTAGGCGCGGTCAGCATGGTGTAGCCGATAACAAAACTCAAAATAATAACAACAAAGGCAATCTTGATCAGAAAGGATTTTTGTTTGGACCGGACAATATCAAGCATTATTTATGTAGCTCCTTCAGTGAAATTTCTGAGGTTTATCTAAAAAAATAAACCCGAACAATAGAACAGAAAATTGCCTGAATGCAATGAAATTTTTGCTCTCATAACCCTTGCCTAATGAAATCTCTTTTGCTAGAGTGACGAGGTTTTCCAAAGAGTTTTCCAAAGAGTTTCAGTAAATCATCCCTCCTGCGCCAGCGGCGCTTACAGGACAATAAATGATTAACATATTTGACGCATTTTTAGGTTTGTTTTCGAACGACCTGGCTATTGACTTAGGTACCGCCAACACACTGGTGTTCATGCGCGGCAAAGGGATTGTTGTCAGTGAACCCTCTGTTGTTGCCGTTCAGACCGGCGCCGCCGGGCAGCGCCGCGTACTGGCCGTTGGCAAGGATGCCAAGGAAATGCTGGGGCGGACGCCCGGCAGCATCGTTGCTATCCGGCCGATGAAGGACGGGGTTATTGCTGACTTCGACTATGCTGAAGAGATGCTGCGCTATTTTATTCGCAAGGTGCACAATCGTAAGAATCTCGTGCGTCCGCGCATTGTTATTTGCGTCCCTTCCGGTATTACCCAGGTAGAAAAACGTGCCGTACGTGAATCGGCGGAGTCTGCGGGTGCCCGTGAGGTGTATCTTATCGAAGAGCCGATGGCTGCTGCTATTGGTGCCGGTTTACCGATCACCGAGGCGTCAGGGAACTTGATTGTTGATATTGGTGGCGGCACGACCGAGGTGGCAGTGATCTCGCTGGCCGGTATTGTCCATGCACAAAGTGTTCGGGTCGGCGGCGATAAACTCGACGAGGCAATTGTTCAATATATCAAGCGCAAGTACAATCTACTGATCGGCGAACGTACGGCGGAGCAGGTCAAGATCGGCATAGGTAACGTTTATTCCACTGGTGATGATACCCAAACCATGGAAGTCAAAGGACGTGATCTGGTCAGTGGTATCCCCAAAACCCTCGAAGTCAATTCGGATGAGATCCGTGAAGCCATGTCGGAACCGATCAGTACGATCGTTGAAGCGGTGCGGATCTCCCTCGAACGGACCCCGCCGGAACTGGCAGCGGATATCGTTGATAAAGGGATCGTTCTTGCCGGTGGCGGTGCTTATCTGAAAAATATTGATCTGTTGTTGCGCGAAGAAACCGGACTTCCGGTGCTGATCGCTGAAGATCCCCTTTCCTGTGTTGTGCTTGGCTCCGGTGCCGTTCTTGACCAACTCGACCTGCTACGACAGGTTTCAGTTTCCTCCTGAGCTGGGTGCTGACATCTCCTGGTAACCTTTGCAGCGGCAGGGAGGATCCTTTGGTCCTCCCTGTTTGTTTGACGTCTGTTACAGTCTTTTCTTCGACGGGCATCTGATGCGTGATCTGTTTAAGCGCTATCGCTTTTATCTGTTGGCGATCATCCTATTACTCGCAACGCTGATCCTCTACTCGTACAATATCCGCCAGAAATCGGTCACGACCTTTTTTGAGCGTGCGGTGTTATCTGTCTCTGCCCCTTTTCAACTGGGAATTGACGGTGCAGTAGGTGGAGTTATCAGTGTCTGGCGCAATTACCTGTGGCTGGTTGACACGCGTCAGCGTAATCTGGAATTGACAGCGGAAAATCAGAAATTGCGCGCCCGCCTTAACCAGATTGATGAAGTCACCCTACAGAATCAGCGCCTGCGCAAACTGCTGGCCTTTGTTGACGACCTCGATCGAGCAGCCCTTCCGGCCCAGGTGATCGGTGAAGATGTCACTCCGTGGGCTCGTACCATCGTTATTGACAAGGGGACCCGGTCAGGATTGCGTCAGGGGCTTGCCGTGGTGGCAGCCGAGGGAGTTGTCGGCAGGGTGATTAAAACGTCCTCTCACAGTTCCCGGGTCTTGCTGATTACCGATCCCTCCTCGGCTGTTGCTGCGTTGATCCAGAATACCCGCTCACGCGGTATTTTACGCGGTCACGGTGAACGCTTGAGCGTTGAGTATATGGAACATGACGCCACGGTTCAGCCTGGCGATCTGCTGGTAACCTCCGGCATGGGGGGTGTTTTCCCCAAGGGCTTGCCATTGGCTCACGTGACCTCCATGTCTCAGGATCACTTTGACTTGTTTCAGCGCATTGAAGCCATTCCAGCGGCTGATTTCAGCCGGCTGGAAGAGGTGCTGGTCATTTTAGGTGAAGATCGATGAAGCGCTGCATGCTTTATCTGGTGGCAGCCTGTATTTTTTTGTTGCTGCAGAGTACGTTTTTTCCCTTGTTTCTTGACGCGCGCTGGCGCCCCAACCTGATTCTGATTCTGGTGCTGCTGCTTGCCGTTCGCGAAAAGCCGGTGCCGGCCATGCTGACCGTCATGCTGTTGGGAGCCTTCCTCGACAGTTTGAGCGGGACGACGATCGGATTACATATTGCCGCCTGTCTGGTGGTGTTTATTCTGATTCGCCTGGCGGCTGAAAAACTGAATGTTGAAAGTCCTGCTTTACTGGTGCTGATCCTGATCGGCGCCATCTTCGTTCACGGCCTGCTGGTTGCTTTTATCATGACAACCTATAGTGATCTCGCCACCATTTTTTATCTGCTGATTTCAACCTTGCCACAGCAGGCATTGAGTACCCTTTTTGTGTTTTTCATGATGATGATGATTTTTCCGCGCTGGCTTCTGGAAGATTCAGGTCGCTCAGATCATTCGAGGATGTTCAACGGAGATTTGTCGTGAATTTCAAGGTTAAATGGATTGACCTTCCTATTGTCAGGCGGCGGTTTTATCTCTATACGCTGGCCGCAGTGCTGGTTTTTTCGTTGTTATTGCTACGTCTCTGGTACCTGCAGGTGATCAGTTACGAAGATTTGTTTGAGCGTTCCGTGCGCAACCGCACCCGGATGCTGATCACCGAAGCACCGCGTGGGCCGGTCTATGATCGTCATGGTGTGTTGCTGGTTGATAATCGTCCCGCTTTTCAAATTTCCGTGATGCGGCAGGATATTGTCCAGCGCGATCAGTTGTTTGAACGTCTTTCCGGCCTGCTCGATGTCAGTGTCGAGCAGCTGGAATTGCGCTGGCAGGAAGGACGGCGCCTGCCGGCGTATCGTCCGGTTCCCCTGTTGATGGATGTCGATCGTGAATTGATCGAACGGGTGCAGGAAAACAGCATTGATCTGCCGGGGGTGTTGATTGAAGTGCGACCGATACGGGACTATCCCGAACCTGATGCGATTGCCCATGTGATTGGTTACCTGGGGGAAATCACTGAGAAAGAACTAAAGGCCACGCGGGCCGGAGAGTCCCGGGGGGGAGATCTGGTCGGCAAGGTGGCCCTGGAGCGTGCCTATGATGACAATCTGCGGGGCAACAAGGGGCAACAACTGATTGAGGTTGATGTGCAGGGACGATTGTTGCGGATGTTGCAGGCCGAAGCTCCCGAACCAGGCAAAAAGATCCATCTGACGGTAGACCTGGAATTACAGAAAACTGCGGTGACCGCTTTTGGCGAGCGCGCCGGCGCGGCGGTGGTTCTTGATGTTCACCGTGGTGACGTTCTGGCCATGGTCAGTCTGCCAACCTACAACCCGGCGATGTTTGCCCGGGGGATAAACCCCGATGAGTGGCACGCTTTGCTGGCCGATCGTCGCAACCCTTTACAGAACAAGGCAATAACCGGACTTTACCCGCCTGCGTCGACCTTCAAAATGATTGTTGCCCTGGCCGCGTTGCGTGACGGCATCGCTGTGCCGGGCCGGGTTATTCAGTGTGATGGTGATCTGGTTGTCGGCGATTCGCGCTTTCGCTGCTGGAAACGTGCAGGTCATGGCCCTACCGATCTGAAAAAGGCGATCAGGGAAAGTTGCGATGTCTGGTTTTACCAGGTTGGCCTTGAGCTTGGCATTGATAAATTGGCTGCCGCAGCCAAAGAGTTTGGTCTTGGCTCAAGCCTGGGGTTTTCGTTGCCGGGCGAGCGGGCAGGGACCATCCCATCACGGGATTGGAAGCGCCTGCAGATTAACGAGCCTTGGTACGCTGGTGAAACGGTTATTGCCGCCATTGGTCAGGGGTATGTGTTGACGACTCCCTTGCAGCTCGCTGTGATGACGGCGGCTCTGGCAAATGGTGGAAAAGTCCTCAAACCGCAAATTGTCAACCGCATCGAAGACTGGAACAACCAGAGCACCCATCTTTTTGAGCCGGAACTGATTCGTCAACTCGACCACTCTTCCGCTCATTTGCAGGCGATACAAGAGGGGATGTTTGCCGTTGTCAATGAGCCGCGTGGCACTGGCCGACCTGCCCAGCTTGAGGAGGTCATGGTCGCCGGCAAGACCGGTACGTCACAGGTGGTGCGGCGCTTAAGCGACGAAGAAGAAGAGTTGCTCACCGGTGACGAACATATTCCCTATCGCCGGCGCTCCCACGGTTTGTTTGTCGCCTATGCTCCTGCTGAAAACCCGGAGATTGCCGTAGCGGTTGTGGTTGAACATGGCCAGTCGGGAGGTGGTGTTGCCGCACCCATCGCGCGCGAGATCATCAGCCATTATTTTCAAAACAGGAGTGAATAGGGACTATCATGATGTTTGATCGCCGTCTTATTTATCATTTTGACTGGGTTTTGCTGTTGACGGTGCTGCTGCTTGCCGGGGTTGGGATTGTCAATCTTTACAGCGCTACAACCAGCTGGCCGCTGGGCGCAACCCCCATTTATCTGAAACAGGCCATATGGTTGGGGAGTGGCCTGTTTGTTGCCGTGCTGGTCTGTCTGTTCGACTATCGTCATCTACAGTACCTGGCAGTTCATACCTATATTGTCGGGATCGGGTTGCTGATCATCGTCGCTTTTCACGGTCGTGCGACCATGGGGGCTACTCGGTGGATTAACCTTGGTTTCATCAATATTCAGCCGAGTGAAGTGATCAAGGTGGCCATCATTCTGCTCTTTGCCCGCCTGTTGTCAAAGATATCAGTGCCCCAGGGATTTGCTATCAAAGACTTGTGGCGTCCGGCTTTCTGGTTGCTGGTGCCAACCTTGTTGATTCTTAAACAGCCCGATCTTGGCACGACGGTGATGGTTGTGCTGATCGCTTTGACCATGCTCGTTTTTGCCGGGTTGCAGCGCACCACAGTTGCCTGGCTGGCGCTTCTGGCTCTGGTGACCGGGGTTCTGGGGTGGTTTGGGCTACATGAATATCAGCGTGCCCGGGTCAGGACGTTTCTTAACCCCGAGGCCGATCCGTTAGGCAGTGGCTATCACATTATCCAGTCAAAAATTGCCGTTGGCAGCGGCGGCTTTTTTGGCAAAGGTTTTCTCGAGGGTTCCCAGTCGCAGTTGTCTTTTCTGCCCGAGCGTCACACCGATTTCGCTTTTTCGGTTTTTGCCGAAGAGTGGGGTTTTATGGGGTGTCTGCTGTTGCTGCTCTTGTACCTTTTTCTCATCGCCTGGGGGCTCTATATTGCCAGACGCGCCAGTGACCCGTTCGGGCTGTTTCTGGCCATCGGTGTTACCGCCATGTTCTTCTGGCACATTGTGGTGAACCTTGCCATGGTGATTGGCCTGCTACCGGTGGTTGGGGTGCCACTGCCCTTGTTCTCTTACGGTGGTACCAGCATGGTAACCATGATGATTGGGGTGGGGTTGTTGATGAATGTCAGTATGCGGCGCTTCATGTTTTGATGGCGTCGCAAAAACTCACCAACTGCTGCGTTGCCGCCATCGTTTTACTGCTTCGACGTACATAAGTACGCCTCATTGTTCAACATTGGCGCGCCTTGCATTTGGCGCTTTTTGCATAGCCATCCAAGTAAGATGCTGTTTGCGAAAGCATCAGGTTTTAGTCTTCCGCAGCTGTCTCAGATGTTCCAGGCGCTCGCCGATGAGCTTTTCATAGCCACGATCGGTTGGTTGATAATATTGCTGGTCTGCCAGCTGGTCAGGGAGATGCTGCTGATCACTTACGGCCCCGGTATAGTCATGGGCGTACTGGTAGTCTTTACCATAATCGAGGGATTTCATCAACGAGGTGGGTGCATTGCGCAGGTGTTTCGGTACCGGCAGGGCACCGGATCTGCGTACTTCCGCCAGAGCTTTACCGATGGCGACATAGCTGGCGTTGCTTTTGGGAGCGCCAGCCAGGTAAGTGACCGCCTGGGCCAGGCAGATGCGTGCTTCGGGCATACCGACAAAGTGAACAGCCTGCTGGGTTGCTATGGCTATCTGCAGGGCGCGCGGATCAGCGTTGCCGACATCTTCTGAAGCAAATATGACCATCCGCCGGACAATAAACAGGGGGTCTTCGCCGGCGTCAAGCATCCGTGCCAGCCAGTAGATAGCGCCATCCGGGTCAGAGCCACGCAGGCTTTTAATAAAGGCGGAGATCACATTGTAGTGTTCTTCCCCCCCTTTGTCATAAGCCAGGGCGCGGGTTTGCAGCGCTTCGGCGATACGGGGCAGATCAATCTC
>RRYU01005327.1_pt1 | contig 25923 bp, 21 predicted proteins | sample 2162651 | NCBI WGS metagenome assembly RRYU01 (sample SAMN10267283, study PRJNA491782) | microbial mat metagenome | isolation source: biomat in the production well | place: Japan: Minami-Kanto gas field, natural gas well KTG3 | collected 2017-06 | reverse complement strand
GGGGGGGGCGCTGGCGCAACAACAGCGTGGGCGGGGCAGCCATATCATTACCAGCGCCATTGAGCATGATGCGGTGCTACACGCAGTTTCGTACCTGGAACAGTTCGGCTTTACGTCAACCCAACTCCCCGTAAATGCGGCGGGCTTGGTTAGCCCGGATGATCTGCGGGCAGCGATTCGCCCCGATACGATCCTGGTCTCGGTGATGTATGCCAACAACGAAGTCGGTACGATCCAACCGATTGCCGAACTCGGCGCGATCTGCCGCGAGCGCGGCATTCCGTTCCACAGCGATGCGGTACAGGCAGCGGGGTTGCTCCCCTTGGATGTGGAGCAGCTCAATGTGGATCTGCTCACGCTCAGTGGGCACAAGTTCTATGGGCCGAAGGGATCGGGGCTGCTCTACGTGCGCCACGGGACACCCCTGCTGCCCCAGATTAATGGCGGGGGGCAGGAGCGGCGGCGACGTGCGGGTACCGAGAATGTGCCGGGGATCGTGGGGTTGGCTACTGCCCTGACCTTGGCCGAGGAGCAGCGTTCTGCAACGGTGGCTCACCTGACTCTTCTGCGTAACCAACTGATTGATGGGTTGCTGGCTACTATCCCCCAGAGTTGGCTCAATGGCGACCGCGAATGCCGCTTGGCGAACAACGTCAACATTGGCTTTGCATGTATCGAGAGCGAGAGCCTCTTGTTGCTCTTGGATCAGCAGGGGGTATGTGCCAGTAGCGGGAGTGCATGCAGCAGTGGGGCGCTGGAGCCATCCCACGTATTGACGGCGATGGGCTTGAGCACCGAGGCCGCCAACGGGTCGCTACGCTTCTCGTTGGGGCGCACGAGTCAGGCCGAGGAGATCGAGCATGTGTTGGCGATCATTCCCTCTATGATTGATCGTCTGCGGGCGGTAGTGACGTGCTAAGCAACCTACTCTTCACCTAGCGTGAGCCGCAACGCATCACGCACATGGGTTAAGCGTTCCCCCATCTGGGAGAGGGTCTCGCGGTGGTGGGGATCGAGGCGATGGTTCGCCCCAATGCGGGCGCACATGCGCTCAAAGAGGGTGGCGGTAGGCGGGAGATCGGGCGGCGGGGCGAGCAGTTGGTGGTTCGTGTGGAGCAGATCTTCCACCTCGGCCAAGACATGCTTGAGCGCCTCTTGGCGCTCTTCTGCAACGTGTAATACCTCGCGCAAGCGCAGCAACTCTGCCTCCTGCTGGCGCTGGCTGTTGCGTAGTTCATTCAGTTTGGCTGAAAGCTGGGCAACCTGCGACTCCAGGCGGATACTGGGGTCTAGCGGTGCAGTCCCATGAGCACGGCTTGGCGCTGTGGGCAGCAATGTAGTATCAGGTGTGCCAAGCAGCCGACGCACACGGCGGGTAAGCGGGGATGTACGTTCCATCAAGGCAGCACCCTTCGAGGTTAGGCGATGATCGGAGGATCGCCGCGCTGTAGTGTGCAGAGATGGAACTATTATAGCCGATTGTACGTGAATGTGTAGTACGAGTATTGTAAAAAAATCGTTGATACTGTGTGCTTACGGGTAACTATGCTTGATCCCGATGTGGGTAACACTCAGGCTGAGGTTGCGGCCATCGGGTGCGGGGCTTGCCGGGGCGCGCAGATGGATTGGGGTCAGACCGGGTGGAATTGTGATAGTAAACCAGTAGCGACGCGATTGGTGTACTACAGTAAAGTTATCAATAAGATTCTCTTGTTGAAAGAGACTCAAAATGCGCTGGTTGCTCGCATCTCCCCAAGTCTCAGCCTGCACCGTTAGTACGAGATTATGCGCCTGCGGATACGGATTCACGAGCCAAATGGTTGCTTCGTTCTGCATCCAGCGCCAACTACGGTTGGCATCCTGCTCCAAGGCATACCAGCCTTGCCCCAAGAAGAGGAACGGTGCGCATGACTCTTGGGCTGGAGGCAGTTCATACCAGATAGTTGTGCTATCCTGACCGCTTGGAGTCACAGGGACACCTGCAATCCGGGTTAGTACCGTCTCGATCTCGCTCATCTGCGCTGGAGTCACACTATTCCGTTGGATCAAGATATGGCGCAAGGGGGCATAACACTGGGCAGCGGGCAGCATTGCGGTACTATCCACAATATCTGTGTCTGGCGACGCCTGCATCGTGAGCAACTGTCCAATATGGGGCATATCGAGTGCCGGGTAGTCAGGGCGGCGCGAGACATAGCCACCAATGATCGGTTGTTCATGGCTGATCTGATGGAGCAGGGATCGGCTACTCTCCTGGCTCTCATAGGGCAGATCGAGTACGGCACCGGGGCGTTCACGCAGACTTGCCACCAATGGCGTATGCTCAACGAGGTAGAGATCGCGCTGGCTTGGAGGCCAGAGTTCCCAGGTGGCAAGGAGGATGACGCCCAAGAGCAGGGTGTTAGCGTATTTGGAGGGCATGCGCCGCATCAGGGATTGCAGACCTAGGGCAGCAAAGAGCGCCGCCACGACAATGAGCGGAACCGCGTAGAGGTTGGGGCGGCGGGCGGTGCTGATCAGGGGGAGTTGTTCGATCAGGATGTAGGGCATAGGAATCCCGGTATTCTGCCCAAAGACATGCAGATTGGGGCCAAGCGCAATCAGGAACCCCACCCCCACGGTGACGAGCAAGCGCCAGTGTTGGCGTCCGTGCTGCCAGATTCCTACCCCGGCTAATCCGAGCAAGATCCAGCCCGCAGCGGTATACGAGCCTTCAAAACTGAAGGAGCGCGGACGAACGGCCTCAATAAAATTGGCCGAGGCATCGGCGAGGAAGAGCGGAGAAAGTGCCGGGTAGAAGAGGCCGAAAGCATCGAGCGAGAAGCCACGTACATACGCCTGCCACCCCGGATTGGCCTGCGCCCCCTGAATTGGTAACTGGCTGCGCACCTGAGCTAGTGCCAGCAGTAGTGGCGAGGTGAAGAGCAGCACTACACCAGCAAAACTCAGGTAGCGGCGCACCCGCCAGCCGCGATCCGCACGTACTATCAGTCCAGTCAGCATCCAGACAAGGGTATAGACCAGACAGACCAGTGTCCAGTACCAATCGGTGAGCATGAGGAGCAACACCAATGCCCCAGCCCAGAGCAGGCTTCCCCATGTGCGGCGTTCTTCCAGACGGATCAGAGCCAAGAAGTAGAAGGGCAACCAGTACATACTGGTCAGGTTGATCTGGTTGGTGAGCAGACGTCCGAGCATGAAGGGCGATGCCAGCACCAACGCTCCTGCAAGGAGTGGCAAGCGATAACCAGGAACGAAGGCTCGTACCAACACAAAAACGCCATAGCCAGTTAAACTGCTGGCCATGATCGTGGCCAGGTTATAGGCCGCCGTTGGCCCAAAGAGCCATGTTACTGGCAAGGCCGCAAACGCTCCTGGCGCACTGATCGCCTGGAGGTACATCTGGAGGCCATCGGGGTAGTAGAGTAACGGGTTCCAGAAGGGGGTCTGGCCATGGGTGAGTGCCCAGCGCATCCACCACATATTCCAGACATTCTGAATCCCATCCTGGAAACTGCGGGCAAAGCCCATAAAGCCATGATCCCAGTAACGGGCGAGTGGCCATGTGAGGGCGAGGCTGAGCAGTGTATAGCACAGGAGTGCGAGGACATGGAGACGTCGGGGTTTCAGAGACATAGGGGGTAGTAGGTGGGCAAGATCGGCGATCTTACCCACCATATCCAGGAACGATGCAACCTAATTGGCGCTGATACGTGCCTTGATCGACTCAGTAGCCATCTCGCGCTTAGTCTGCCAGATCGCCCAGATGAGCGCGATCCCACACACCAGCATCACCCCCAGCAGCACCGGGTTGCCTCGATCACTCATAACCAGCAACGGCGCACTGAGCAGTGCTACCAGGGTACTCAGTTTGAGGAGCGGATTGAGAGCCGGCCCAGTCGCGTCTTTGAGAGGAGTACTCACGGTATAGCCAATCAGAGCCGACTGGTGGGCATCGCTATGCTTGCCACCATAGTTGCCCTCTTCGATATACTTCTTGGCGTTATCCCATGCGCCACCGGCATTGGACTGGAATGCTGCCATAAGTTGCGTAGTGATCATCATCCCGGCCAGGAATGCACCAAGTGGAGCGAGGCCGAGCAGACCACCCAGCAGTAGCGGCACGAGCAGGGCGATGAGACCCAGGCTGAGCAACTCCTTCTGCGCACTTGATGTCGCTACCAGAACGGTGCGCGTGGCATCGGGATTCTCCTCTATGCCAGCATTCTGGAACTGGCGGCGCACACTACTCAGCATCTGGAAGGCTGCTCGCAAGACAGCCCGCAGGGTAAAGCTGGCGAAGAGGAAGGGTATGGCAGCACCAATGAAGAGACCAATGAGGATCTCTGGTAGGGCAATATCCAATGCCGGTATGGTTGGTAGATTGGCCTGTGCCAGCGGAATGTTTATATAGGTCAGGAAGGCTCCATACAGCGCCAGAACCGCAAACAGAGCCGCAGCAGCCGCAATACCCTTCGCCACTACCCGGGTGGTATTGCCCACCGCATCCAGATCTTCCATGACATTGCGGGCATTCTTGTCCAGGCCAGCCATCTCACCGATGCGGTAGGCATTATCCGCAATTGGCCCGAAACTCCCCATCGAGACGGTATTGCCGGTCAGGAGCACCATACCGATCCCGGTCAGCGCGATACCATAGAGGATCGCCACCACCTGGGTCTCTGCTGGTTCGCCCGCATAGAGCAAGACCGGGGTGAAGGCCGCACCGGCGATGACGAGGATAGACCATGCGCTGCTCTCCATTCCTAGCGCGAGGCCAGAGAGAATGTTGGTAGCCGGCCCAGTCTGGGAGTGTTTACTCGTCTCTTTGACGGGTTTGAAGTGGGTACTGGTAAAGTACTCGGTCAGTTTGCCCAGGATCAGCACCAGCACCACACCAGCGAGCGTAGCGATCAAGGGGCGCCAATCTATCACACTGGTTTGGGGATCGCGCATGAAGAAGGCAGTCGCCCCAGCGGCACCGGCAACAGCAACCCCAGCGGCGAGATAGAACCCCCGGTTCATCGCGGCCATGGCATTGCGGCGCTTCTCATCGGTACGCACGAAGCTATTCCCAATGATCGAGGCAAGCAGGCCAACGGCGCGCAGCAGGAGCGGGAAGATGACGAAGCGCCAATCGTACTGCTGGTCGCCTATGGAGCCGCGCATCGCATCACCAAGTACGAAACCAAGGAAGAGCGCAGCGACGAGAGCCAACTCAGCACTCTCGAAAGTATCTGCGGACGTACCGGCACAATCAGCCACCGTATCGCCCACAAGATCGGCAACCACCGCCGCATTACGCGGATCATTCTGGGGCATATCGGGTTCAACCGTGCGCATGAGGTCGGCGGCCACATCAGCGGCCTTGGCATAGATACCCCCACCAACGCGCATGAGGAGGGCGATCAGTGCGCCACCGACACCAAAGCCGAGGAGGAGATCGGGGCTAACGGCTCCAGCGAGCCAGAAGATGAGCGTCGCCCCTAGTAACCCAAGCCCCACGGTGAGCATCCCGGAGACGGAAGCGGCGTTGTAGGCGATCTGGAGGGCGGGTTTGTAGCCCTTGCGGGCGGCAGCGGTGACACGTACATTACTCTCGACGGCTACACCCATCCCCACCATACTGATCACAAAGGCCAAGATTGCTCCGACGACACAGGCCAACGCACGCCCACCTGCCAGCCAGAGCTTGGCCGCCTCAGGCGAGCCAAACTGGGCTACCGCTACATTACTGGGTGGCATGAGATAGGCACTCGCCCCCAATACCAGAGCCACTATGGCTACCGCAATAGCACCCATGCGTAATTGGCGACCAACATAGGCAGAAGCCGCCGCATGTATCACGCCCCAGATCTCCTGCATTTTGGGCGTACCCTTATCTTGGGCCATGATCTGGCTGCGCAGGATAAAGGCATAGACAATGCCCAACAGCGAGATCCCTAACACCACATACACTGCGGTCTGCTGAAGCGGTTCAAGCTCCTGCATACACAATCCCTTCGTTGTCAAGCGGCGGACATGTTGCTAAGCGCCAATTATAACGCCTCTTCTGCCATAGGGTGGCAGAAGAGGCGTGAGTATGGTGACGCAGATCGTTCGTAGGGGCGCATCGTGATGCGCCCCCGGCGATATGGCATGTATCGGGGCGCGTCGCGACGCGCCCCTACGGATGGATTTAGCCAAACAACGGTGCGAAGGCAGCCGCGACAACGCGAACCATCTCGGTGGCTGCGGAAGCCTCATCGCCCTTGAAGAGCGGCGCGAAGACGAGCGAGACGATGCTCATCAGCTTGATCAGGATGTTGAGCGAGGGGCCGGAGGTGTCCTTGAAGGGATCACCGACCGTATCGCCGACCACGGTGGCCTTGTGGACATCCGACTTCTTGCCACCATAGTTACCGGCCTCAACAAACTTCTTGGCGTTGTCCCAGGCACCACCAGCATTGGCCATGAAGATTGCCATGAGAACGCCGGTGACGAGCGCACCGGCCAGTGTGCCACCGAGCGCCTCTTTCCCTAGGCCAAAGCCGATGATCAGCGGAACGGCCACAGCCATCACACCGGGGATGACCATCTCGCGCAGTGCGGACTGAGTCGAGATACTGACACAACGAGTATAGTCGGGTTCGCCGGTACCCTCCATGAGGCCGGGGATGGTCTTGAACTGGCGGCGCACCTCATCCACCATGGCACCTGCGGCACGTCCGACCGCTTCCATGGTGAGAGCAGCGAAGAGGAAGGGCAGCATACCACCAATGAAGAGACCCACCACCAACTGTGGATCGGTCAGGCTGACTGCCTGAAGATTGACGGAGGTGGCGTAAGCAGCGAAGAGACCGAGGGCGGTGAGGGCTGCCGAGCCAATGGCGAAGCCCTTGCCGATGGCGGCAGTCGTGTTACCGACCGAGTCGAGGGCGTCCGTCACCTTACGCACCTTGGGATCAAGGTGCGCCATCTCGGCGATACCACCGGCATTGTCGGAGATCGGGCCATAGGCATCCACGGCCACGGTCATGCCGGTGATGCTGAGCATACCGACGGCGGCCAGGGCAATCGCGAAGACACCTTCGTCAATGGTATCACCGATCCAATAGGCAATCAGAATGGCCACGCCGATCACCAGGATGGGAGCCACGGTGGACTTCATACCGACCGCGAGGCCAGCGATGATATTCGTGGCTGCACCCGTCTGGGACTGTGCCGCAATCCCCTGCACCGGCTTAAAGTCACTGGAGGTGTAGTATTCGGTGAGCAGACCGATGACGATACCAGCCACGAGGCCAGCCACGGTTGCGCCGAAATAGACCCAGGAGTTGTAGAGGCCGAGCGAGATGCCAGCGGTGAAGAGCAGGGTCAGGCCACCAGAGGTGAAGGTACCGATACGCAGCGAGAGCGACGGGTTGGTGCCACCACTGCGCTGGACAATCAAGATACCAATGATCGAAGCGAAGATACCGGCGCTCGAGATCAGCAGGGGCAACAGCACCAGACTCATATCGCTGGTCGAGTTGAGGAAGACTGCCAGCGCCATCGTGGCGATCATGGAGCCGACATAGCTCTCGAAGAGGTCAGCACCCATACCGGCCACGTCACCGACATTATCACCGACATTATCGGCGATCACAGCGGGGTTGCGCGGGTCATCTTCAGGGATACCGGCCTCCACCTTCCCGACGAGGTCAGCACCGACATCAGCGGCCTTGGTGTAGATACCGCCACCGACACGGGCGAAGAGGGCGATAGAAGAGGCACCGAGGGCGAAACCGTTGATGACGCCCTTGCCTACTCCATCATCACCGAAGACGATGTAGAGGATACCCACCCCGGTAAGACCGAGGCCCACCACGAGGAGGCCCATCACCGCACCGCCGGAGAAGGCCACACGCAGCGCCTGGGGCATACCCTGGGTAGCAGCCTGGGCGGTGCGCACATTGGCCTGGGTGGCAACGCGCATCCCAAAGTAGCCTGCGGCCACCGAACACCCCGCCCCAAAGAGGAAGGCGACGGCAGTCATGGGGTGCATGACATCAGCGAAGAAGCCGACTGCGCCGATAATTGCGGCTACGGCCACCACGAAGATGACGAGTACCTTGTACTCGCTCGACAGGAAGGCCATGGCTCCTTCTTGGATTGCCTGCGCGATCTGCTTCATGCGCTCGTTACCAGCATCATACTTGCTGATAACGTTGGCAGTGAACCCGGCAACCAGGAGGGCGATCAGTCCACTAATTGGGATAAGCCAAGTTAACCCACTCATGTTGTACTACCTCGTACTAACAACTACCGACACCACGTCCGAACTCTATGCCCTTGTGTTTCCGCCATTGGATACAGTTTGATACGCAAACGGCCAGACGAAACGATGCCTCCTGGTTATCGTTGATCTTCCTGCAACGTGGACAGGCCACTATAAGGAATCACGTATGGATGGTTGGGGATTGTACCATACGCATAGGGGGGATGCAATGTTCAAGCGCACGGATTTATACCGCTTGGGGTGCGTATATTCAGCCCGAATGAGTATGGTTCCTATTCCTGATTAGCGTGAGTTGCGTTCACCCAGGACGGCAAAGGCGGGCATGGGCGAGAGCGGATTAACAGCACTACGCACGCGGCGGTAGCCAGCGGCATCAAGTTGGGTCAGGAGATCATCACGCACGGCCAGTACATCAGCGGTGCTGGGTGCGCGGCGTGGTTGCAGCACAATTGCGAGCGTGCCACCGGGGCGCAAGACGCGGGCAACTTCGTGCAGATCGTCGCTGAGGTTAGTCCAGAACTGGACATTATTGACCGCCAAGACGCGATCAAAACTGCGCTCGGCGTAGGGCAAGGTGCTGACACTGCCGATCTGGAGGCGCACTCGTCCGGCCTTAACCATGGCGGCATTACGGCGGGTAGCCTGTTCGACCATAAGTGGCGAGACATCCACCCCTTCAACCAGACCATGGCGGGCGCGGCGTGCCAGGGTTTGGACTGCCAACCCCGGCCCAAAACCAATCTCCAACACATGGTCGCTAGGGCGCACGGCAAGTTGGTCTACTGCCCAGGTATTGAGGTCGCGATTGGTGAGCGCCATCAACCAACCGGCTAACCGGCCCGCTAGCCCCTGGGGATACCCAAACTGATCGTGGAAGCGTTGTGACATCCGAGATCCTCGTGTATGCGACGGGGAGCATCACGACGCGCCCCTACGAATGATCGTGGAAGCATGGTGCCATCCTTAGATCCTCGTGTTGCACTTGTGAGATCTATTGTACCAGAGGCTGGGTCAGTGGCAGGGTGATGGTGACGGTTGTACCGACACCGATTTGACTCGTTATACTCAGTTTGCCGCGCTGGGCTTCGATCAACCCCTTGGCGATGGGCAACCCCAACCCGGCATTACCGCTCACCCCACGGGCAGCATCGGCGCGGTAGAATCGCTCGAAGATATGCGGGAGGTGTTCGGGGGCGATGCCACTACCCTGATCGGCAACCAGAATCTGTACCTGCTGTCCATGCGGTTGGCTACTCAGCGTAATGGTTGTATTGGCGGCACTATGGCGCAGGGCATTATCAAGCAGAATGAGTAAGACCTGGCGCAGGCGATCAAGATCGGCCAGTGCCATTCCGCCCACATCTCCAAGACGAATCTGGATACCAAGCTCCTCACTCACGCGGTTCATCTGGCGCTGGACATCGGTCAGCAGTTCAACCAGATCAATCGGTACCTGCTCCAGCTTGAGCCGCCCACTATCGAGGCGCGAGAGGGTAAGCAGATCATCAACCAGATGGCGCATGTGGTCAGCTTCGATCAAGACATCACCGAGCAGGTCGCGCTGGTCGAGATCATCGGCGGGCACGCCGCGCAGCGCCACTTCGGTACTGGCGCGGATCAGGGTGAGTGGGGTGCGTAGCTCGTGGCTCGCATTGGCAATGAAGGATTGCTGGCGTTCCCAGGCTTGTTGGGCCGGCCCAAGAGCGCGTCCGGCGATCCACCAACTGCCTACACCCAGCAATACCACACTCACCCCACTTAGGGTGAGGATGACCATGAGCAGTTGGTTCAACACGTGCTCCTGGTCGGTGAGGACACGGCCCAGTTGCAGCGCCGCTGGCCCATCGTCACGGGTAAGTTTGTAGGTGAAGAGGCGTACATGGCGACCATCAAGGGTAGTAATGGTGCGCAGATCACTACCCACATTGAGCGCAGCTTGCAGGGCTTCCAGATGCGGTTCAGGCGGTGTATCAAAGAGGTTGGGATTAAAGAGCAAGCGCCCCTTGGCATCCAAGGGCAGCACAAAGATAGCCGCGAGTTCGGCATCATAGGTTGTGGTTGCAGGGCTAGGTGTAGACGTTAGCGTAGGACGCTCAATCTGATCGGGATCAATAAATTGGCCACTATAGGCATCAACATAGATCTCGACACCATCAGCGAAATAGACCTCGTAGATCAGGCGGTCACGCTTTTCATCCAGCTTAATGCGGGTCAATTCGCGAGAATCGTTGGTCTCCTGCACTATCTGGCGCACCTGATCTTGAGTCAGGGGAATGCCACGCTGGGGGCGGGGCGCAAGCGGAGCAGCCTCTTGGCGCACAATAGACCAGTCGCGGTCGGTGGCGATCAGTTCAGCGGGGATGGGGGCGGCGAGGCTATGGAACTCATGGGTCATTTTATGCTTGAGCGCCAGATCGGTAACACCCTGAAAGTAGCGTTCGACAATCAGGTAGCCGCCACCGCCGACCATGAAGATCAGCACGAGGGCGGAGAGCATGTAGAGCAGCATCAGTTGGAGACGCAGCCCCCTAAACACGACTCGCCTCCAAACGGTAGCCGACGCCACGCACGGTCATGATCGGGTCACTCTCGCCGGGGGCATTCAGCTTGCGGCGCAGGTAGGAGATGTAGACATCCACGAGGGCAATCTGGACATCACGCTCATACGACCAGACATAGTCGAGGATCTGTTGGCGGGAGAGGCTCATACCAACGTTGCGCATGAGGTATTCGAGCAGGTTCCACTCGGTAGGGGTGAGATCGAGCACCCGATTACCGCGTCGTGCCGTATGGCTACGCAGATCGAGGACAATCTCGCCGACGCGCAGTTCGGAGGTGTCGCTACCGGGCGGGGTAAAGCGACGACTGAGGGCACGCACACGGGCTAATAGCTCCTCGAAGGCAAAGGGCTTAACGAGGTAATCATCGGCACCACTATCCAAACCACTGACGCGATCTTCAAGTTGGCCACGGGCGGTCAGCAGGAGCAGCGCCATGGGGATACGTGCTGCGCGGATGGCGCGGCAGATCGCGGGGCCATCACGAGTGGGTAACATCCAATCTACAATGGCGATCTCATACACACCTTGGAGGGCAAGATCCAAGCCTTCTTCACCATCATGGGCAACATCAATGGTGTAGTGTTCTTCTGCCAAAACGCGGCGCATCAGCCGTGCAAGGCGCTGGTCGTCTTCGATAATCAGTAGGCGCATAGGTCACTTATCCATCTCTACTTGATTGTTAGGGTGCAGTGTAGCATGTGTGGATTGGAATCGGGTTGGAATGTGTGCCTGCTGGTTTGGACAGGCTCAGCAGACGGCAGGGCATGTGCAAAGATACTGCTAGCAAACGATATGCGAACGAGCACGGCATGCGCTCCCTTCGACAAGCTCAGGGAGCGAACCGCAGCCACCACGCCGTTGGCTGAGCTTGTCGAAGCCATACGGCGCATCCCAGAATCTTCTTCACGCCGCAATTTTTTGTTTTGCAACATCATTCCAAAGAAATTCTAAGGAATGCCTGATATTCTTGCTCCACCAGGTTAACGATACGAGAGGAGCATTCCCAATGAACCAACGCAGCGCTCTGCTGATTGCCGCCGCCCTCACCGCCTTTTTGCTCGTGCTTGCGGGTGGCTTGGCGAGTCGTCTCTCTAGTGATGTTGGGGCTATGGATGTTACCCCGACTGCCATAACTACCCTTGAACCAAGCCCACTGGTCAGCCTTGATCCAAGCGTTGAGGCATTGATCCAGGAGCGTGAAGCCGCATACCAGCAGGCGCTTGATGAAGCTAATGCACAACTAGAGGTGGCCAATGCCCAAATTGCCCAGGCCAATGAGCAGATTGGCAGCCTAGAGCAGAGCCGCCAAGAGATTGCGGATCAAGCGGCACAAGCAGTGGCGGTGGCGAGCCGTCCGGTGGTGGTTGCTCCGGCAGTGGCTCCGGCAGTTGTGGTTCCAACCGCTGTTATATTGCCAACGGACGTACCAGCCCCAACCTATGCGGTCTCTGGCGATCAGGCACGTGATATTGCCCTAGGTGTGGCGGATGCCGGGGCAACGCTGTTGAAGACACCGGAGTTGGTGAGCTACCAGGGTGTGCCGGCCTACGAAGTGACGCTCGATAAGGGTATGGTCTATGTGGATGCGCAGACTGCGGCGGTGCTCTTCAATAGTGCAGTTGCTCCCAAGCTGATCAGCCAAGAACTGGCGATGCAGTCGGCTCAAGCCTATATGCGTGGTGGGGATGTGCAGAGCGTGCAGCTACAGCAGGATCAGGGCGTACAGACCTATGTGGTCATCTTTGGTGATGGCAGCAAGATCTATGTTGATGCGCTGAATGGGCATGTGGTGTATGCCGAGATCCGTACTCCTCCACCGCCATCTGCGCCGCAGTATACAGATGATGATGACCACGATGATGACCACGATGATGACCGCCACGATGATGACCACGATGATGACCGCCACGATGATGACCATGATGATTAGTTGAGTCGCTCATCAGAAGGAGTAATACAGAAATGGCAAAGCAGCGCAACCCACGAACGAAGGGTGCTCCGGGGATAAAGGTTCTGGTGACGACGGCTGCGCTGACGGCGACGGTTGCGGGTTGGGCGACGATGAGTGCTGGAGCGACGAGCATTGAGGCTGCAACACTGTCAGAAGGTATTGTCACCCCCACCACAGCGCCGCCCCCGGCGTGGTTGATGGAGACGCCACCGATTGCTGCGCCACCCCCGGTGGCGACGGTGCGCCCCGTGGGGGCAGCTCCGTCCGTTCATGTTCCGCGACAAGCTCCGGCGGTAGCAGCCCCGGCGGCAGCGGCTCCAGCGGCTCCAGCGGCCCCGGCGGCAGCGGCTCCAGCAGCCCCGGCGGCTCCAGCATTGCGCGAGGCGGCTCCACCACCCCAACCAACGGCGCGACCTGCCGCTCCGCCTCCGCCCCCCCCGGCGGCTCCGGTCACTAATACGCGCTCGTCGCGGTGAGGATGGTGCTGTGGAGATGAGGGTGGGGTGCCTAGGCGTTCGGTTAAGGAATACCGCGTAGGGGCGCGTCGCGACGCGCCCTTCGTGTCCCCAAGCCATAGAGAGGCTCCGATCATCGCGCCGGAGGGCGCGTCGCGACGCGCCCCTACATCCGTACAGGGTAGCACCGGCTTCTAGCCGGTTACGACGAAGCCCCTACGAACACCACAATGTAGCGAAAGGATCGCGCTATGACCGAAAAGAAAGTGGCTCGTTTGGCTGATGCGGGTCTGGAGGATATGGCCGCTATGTCCTTTCCGAGCCTGATGCTGATGTTGTTGGCGGTTGGGGCGGGAGCGTTGGGGGCGGTGGTACTCGTACCGATCTGGCTGCCTGGTCTCGCAAATTCCTTGTTGAGTGCCGAACCAAAAGCCTACTGGTACCTGGCGCGTAGTAGTGGCTTTGTGGCCTATGGATTGCTCTGGTTGGCGATGATCTTTGGCCTATTGATCACCAGCCGCACTGCCCGTCTCTGGCCGGGTGGCCCCGTGGCGTTCGATCTGCACCAGCATGCGAGTCTGCTCGGTTTGGCCTTTGCCCTCTTCCATGGTCTTATTCTGCTTGGTGACACCTACATTCAGGCTGATCTGGGGCAACTCTTGGTTCCCTTTGCCTATACGGGCTACCAGCCGCTCTGGGTGGGCTTGGGACAAGTGGGTTTCTACATCATGCTGATCGTTAGCCTGAGTTTCTACCTTAAGGGGGTACTGGGGCGCACGGCATGGCGGATCATCCACATGCTCAGCTTTGCAATGTTCGCCGCTAACGAGGCGCATGGGGTGTTGAGTGGCAGCGATAGCGATACGCTCTGGGCACAGCAGATCTACTGGGGTAGCGCGGGGAGTGTGCTCTTCCTCACGCTCTACCGGGTGTTGGTGGTGCGGCTGCGAAGGACGGAGCAACCGGCAGTTGCACGATAAATGTAGCCCCCTGGCCGGGGTGGCTCTCTAGGCTCACCCTTCCCCCCTGGGCAGCAACGAGGCGCTGCACAATCGCCAACCCCAAGCCACTGCCCCCGGTCTCACGGGCGCGGGCACGATCTGTGCGATAGAAGCGGTCGAAGATGTGGGGTTGTTCGGCGGCGGGAATACCGGGGCCGGTATCGCTGATGGTAAAGGTGATCATGGGGGAATCGTGGGCAACCCGGAGCGTGACGCTCCCCCCGGCGGGGGTGTAGCGGATAGCATTTTCGATCAGATTGCCCAGGATCTGCGCGAGGCGCTGGGGGTCGGCGTAGAGGGTGGGCAGTGGCGGGGCTGGTTCGAGACGGAGATCCACACCGCCCTGGCGTGCGCGTGGTTCAGCGGCGGCGGCGGCGTTGCTCAGGGCTTGGGACGCACCGAGGGGTTGGAGGTTAAGCGCGAGTTGACCCGCATCGGCCAGGGAGATGAGGCGCAGATCTTCGACCAGGCGCGTCAGGAGGCTGATCTGGCTTCCCAGGGCAGTAACAGCCTCGGTGCTGGGGGGAACAATGCCATCTTCGATACTCTCGACCTGGAGTTGCATCACGCTGAGTGGTGTGCGCAGTTCGTGGGCAATATCGGCCACCATCTGGCGGCGTAGATCTTCTTGGCGGGCGAGTTCGCTGGCCATACCATTGAAGGCGTGGGCGAGTTCGGCGAGTTCGGTCTCTGCGGGGAGATCGAGCGGTTCGTGGCGAGCGCCGCTGCTGATGCGGTGGGCGGCGTTGGTGAGTGAACGCAGCGGGTAGACCAGGCGGCGAGCGACAATGATCGCCACCCCTAACGCCCCGGTGACAGCCAGGAGGCTCCCTCCTCCCACAATCCAGATGAGTGAGCGCACGAAGGTGCGTTGGGCTAATGTCTCTTGTTCGGTACTGGGGAGCACCGCCACCAACCCTACCTCGCGTGTACCGGCCAGCACCGGCACTGCGGACAAGCGCATCCGGGGGAGCATCATGCGCCCATCCAACTCGTCATCACTATCAAAGATCACCCGCCCCTTGGCGTCGGCCAGCACCACCCGGCTTGCCGTTTCGCCAAGCTCGGCCATGCGTGCATTCAACTGATCCTCGATCCCGCGCCAACTGCGGTTAGTAGTGTAGTACTGGGCTAAGGACGCACTCATGCGGCGCGCCAACATACGGGCCTGGTTCAGGTTCTGCTCGCTACTGATCTGCACATAGGATCGCATGATCAGGCCACTCGCCAATAGCCCCACCAGCAGCACCGCCAGCAGCGCCACGAGGGTATGGGTCATGGTGAGGCGGCGGTAGAGGGAACGCATCGCAACCTACTCGGCATCTACAAACTTATACCCGACACCAAAGACGGTCAGGATGCGGCGCGGATTAGCCGAATCAGCCTCAATTTTGCGCCGCAAATTCTTGATATGGGCATCAATAGTCCGTTCATAGCCCTCAAAGGCATCGCCCTGGGCGGCATCGAGGAGTTGGGCACGCGAGAGCGGGCGGCCAGCGTTGCGCATGAGGGCAACGAGAAGGGCAAACTCGGTGGGAGTGAGTTCAACCGGATGGCCTGCGACTGTGGTGGTGTGGCGATCCAGATCGAGGCTGACACCACCACCGCGTAACATACTCGGCGGGGTAAGCGCACCACTAGCGCGGCGCAAGATAGCGCGGGCGCGGGCCACCACCTCGCGGGCGCGGAAGGGCTTAGCGATATAATCATCAGCCCCCAGTTCCAACCCGATCAGGGTATCGGTCTCTTCCACCCGTGCGGTGAGCATGATGATCGGCACCGATGACTCGCGGCGCAATTGGCGACAGACCTCCAGCCCATCGAGTTCGGGCATCATCCAATCCAGAATGATCAGGTCGGGGCATTCGCGGCGGGCAAGATCCAACGCTGACCGCCCATCATAGGCGGCCAGCGTCTCGAAACCGGCTTGGCGGAAATAGGCAGCTAATCCCTGCACAATCTCGCGCACATCATCAACGATGAGGATGCGTTGGGGCATACCCTACTTCACCGCATTCTCGGCTGCCGTGCGGAACTCAGCGGTAGCCGCGTCAATCACCGCATTGATGTCGCCCCCCGCCGAAGTCACAATCTGGGTCAGAGTCTCACCATCACGCAGGCGTCCGGTGATGTCACCCACGGGCAGGCCGGTTGTCTCAGCGGCGTGGCGGATGAGGGCGGGCATCACCTTGGCGTTCGCGACCCGATCCTTGACATTGTTCACCTTCTCTCCAAGAGTGGTGTCATTCATCAACTCATTGGCCTTAGTCTGCAAGCGGCTGAGCAGTTCATCGGCGCGCTCCTGGCTGATGCGGCCATTCTCCACCTGCTTATCGAGGCGCTCCTTGGCTTTAGCACTCATCGCTGCCACCACCGCATCGGCGGAGGTACCGTGAGCCTGCGCGATCTGAGCCAGGGTCTGACCAGTAGCGAGTTCATCCACCACCTCCTGACGGGTCAACCCAGAGAGTTGGCTGGTCTCATTGATCAGGGCGGCAACGAGAGCCTTATCGTTCATCTCCCCCTGGCCAGGATTGTCGCGATCCCCACGGTTCGGGCGATCCCGCTGGAGGGGCGTAGTATCGAGTTCGGTCAGCACGGCATCAATCTCGGCAGCACTTGTGGTTTGGGCGGGGAATGCCCATGCCATCGCGGCGGCAAAGATCCCAACGAGGGCCAACCCACCCAGGAAGGTCAATAGTTTGCGGCTCATAGGTTACTCCTGTTTGTTGAAGGTTGTTATCTACCTGTGCTTAGTGTAGGAGAGAGTTGTGAAGGGCATATGAAGGTGAAATGCACCATGTGTGAATCATGGCTGCAACATTTGGTGCGGGAGATCGTCATAGAGACAGGCAAGATAGTAACCCGCACGGAGGGTGCGGAGGTATCATACAACTAAGGAGGTTTCCCATGGCGACACGACTATACCGCAGCACAAGTGACTGTATGCTCGGTGGTGTCTGTGGTGGTTTGGCCAAGTACTTCGGGATTGACAGTGTGATTGTGCGCTTTGTCTTTGCCATCGCCATTCTGAGTGGTGTCAGCCCACTTATCTATATTGTACTCTGGATTGTGATGCCGCAGGAGCCGGAAGTTGCACCACCTACGGTCGATCCGACTGGGGAGTGGCAGTATGATCCATACACCGGCGAGCGCGTGAAGAAGTAGGTTGTTAGGGCGAAGAAGTTCTGGAATGTGCCGCTGGCGTTGGCTTCGACAAGTTCAGCCAACGCCAGTCGAAGCCAACGCGCCGCGTTCCGGCTATCCCAAGGCTTTTTCGCGCTAACCAATCATTTGCTCTCCACCCCGTTTCGTGCTATCATTTCACTACAATGTATTAACGATCTTCGGGGCAGGGTGAAATTCCCGATCGGTGGTAGAGCCCACGAGCGTGTTGCGAGGCACGCATGATCCGGTGAGACTCCGGGGCCGACGGTTACAGTCCGGATGTAAAGGAGATCGTGCAGGCGATGGTGGTGCTGTACACCCAGTTATGGGTTGTACCGCTCTACACCGCATCGTTGCGTAGGCGCGGCTCCATGCCGCCTCTTCGTAATACCCGTCTGCCCGCCCCGAAGCCAGTGGCTGCGGGGTTTTTTGTTACCCTGCGGCGATGGAGCCAGCCTGTATGCAGCAGTCTCTTCCTCTCCAGGGCACCATGGTTGATACCACTCGGCCAGCACGGCGGCGTTTGGATCTGCAATGGTTTGGCTTGCCAGTGGCCTTGCTGAGCATTCTGGCACTTTGGCAGGCGCTGGTCAGTTTGGGGCAGTATCGGGCATTCATCCTCCCCTCCCCCGGACAGGTCTGGGATCGCTTTCTAGCGACAGCCAGCAGTGGCCTGTTGTGGCGGCACACCTCAGCGACACTAGTCGAGGCATTAGGTGGTTTTGCGATTGCCCTCATCCTAGGGTTGAGTCTGGGATACCTCTTGGCCCACATCCCCTGGTTGGAACGAGCACTCAGCCCGGTTCTGGCCGCGAGTCAGGCGGTGCCGGTGGTGGCGGTAGCCCCACTGATCATCCTCTGGTTTGGGCCGGGGCTGCAATCCAAGTTGCTGATCGCGACATTGATCACCTTTCTTCCCATCCTGCTTAGTACAGTGATTGCGCTGCGCAGTATTCCACCCGAACTACGCGAAATGGCGCTGATTAGTGGGGCGAACCGCTGGCAGATGTTGCGTTATGTAGAATCGTCACTCGCCTTGCCCGTCCTCTTTGGGGGGGTACGTACCGGATTGGCCCTCGCTACCACTGGTGCGGTGGTGGGAGAGTTTGTGGCTGGACGCGAAGGCTTGGGTGCGCTGATCAATATCGCCCGTGGCCTCTTTGATACCCCGCTCATCTTTGTGGCTCTGATCACCTTGGCCACCATGACACTGCTCTTCTACCTGTTGGCAACCCTGCTGGAGCATCTGCTCGTGCGCTGGGAAGCATAAGGTCTGTTTCTTATTGAAGGAGGAAGGTGTGTTCAAGCGTCTCTGGATGGTTCTGACCGTGGCTCTGATTCTTGCGGCGTGTGGCGCTCCAGCAGCGACCCCCACGGCGATACCGACAACACCCCCAACGGCGGCTGTCGAACTTCAACCTGCGGTGCAACCAACGGCTGAGCCAACACTTGAGCCAACTACAGCCACCCCGGAACTGCGCCAGGTCACACTGGCTATGTCCTACATCCCCAACATTCAGTTCGCGCCCTACTACGTGGCGGCGGCGAAGGGCTACTATGCCGAGGCGGGTCTTGAGGTCATCTTCGACTACAATTTTGAGAATGATGTCGTCACACGGGCGGCCGCATGGCCAGAGAGCAAGGTCGAATTTGCCACTGCTAGTGGCACATCAACCCTGCTCGCACGTCAGAATGGCTTACCGGTCAAGACAGTCATGACCCTCTACCAGCAGTTCCCGGTCGTCTTCTTCGCCAAATCCACCACCGGCCTCCAGAGTGTCGAGGATCTGAAGGGCAAGACGGTCGGTATTCCGGGGCGTTTTGGTGAGAGCCTCTACGCCCTGATGGCCATCCTGTACGCCAACCAACTGGACGAGAGCGTGATGAACGTGCAGGAGATCGGCTTTACGCAGGCACAGTCGGTACTTGAGGACAACGTACAGGTGGGGATCGGGTATGGGATGAACGAGCCGGTACTGCTACGCCAACAGGGGGTAGAAGTGGATGTGCTGCGTGTCGCCGATGTCTACGATCTGGCCTCGAATGGGATTGTGGTCAGTGAAGCTCTGATCGAGCAAGATCCGGAGTTGGTGCGTGCCTTCATGCTGGCCTCGCTGCGTGGCCTCGCCGACACCCTGGCCGATTCGGGCGAAGCCTTCACCCTTAGCCTGGGCTACATCCCCGAAGCGCAACTGGGTGATGTGGAGCTTCAGCGTCAGGTGCTGATTGAGAGCTTGCCCTACTGGATAAGTACACAGACCGAGAGCGAAGGGTTGGGCTACACCAACCTTGAGACATGGGTACAGACCGAGGAGTTTATGTTGGCGGCGGGCCTGCTTACCCAGGAAGTGGATGTGGGTAGCGCGTTTACGAACGAGTTTATTAAGTAGGGTGTTTTTGGTGTGTTTTGGCGGCTGCACCGCCAAAACACACCAAAAAAAGATCGTTTCCCCCTTGACATCTCCTTCTCGAATGAAGTACACTATTGATTGACTAGTCAATCAATAGTGTACAGGACCCCCCCTATGCCACCACGCGATGAACAGGACTACGAAGAGCGTCGCCAACAGATCATCAACGGGGCGTTAGCCGTCTTTGCGGCCAAAGGCTTTGAGAAGACCTCAAACAAGGATATTGCCGAAGCGGCCAAGATCGGTTCGGCGGGGCTCATCTACCACTACTTCAAGGATAAGGTTGATCTGCTGCATCAGGTGATTTTAGCACGCATGCCACTGATTCAGATTATGGATCATGCCGAGGAGATGTTCGATCTCCCGCCGGAAGAAGCGTTACCAGAACTTGCAGATCGGCTCCTGAAGGCGGTAGGAAGTTGGCCAACAGCAGCGATTGCCAAACTGATCATTGCCGAGTCGATGCACAACCGTCGCGTGGCGCAGATGGTAAACGAGATCGGGCCGGGGCGGGGGCTACGCATCCTCGCCACCTACCTAGAGCGGCAGATGGATGCGGGGCGGCTGCGGCGGATGGATCCCCACATGGCGGCGCGGCTGCTCGTTGGCCCGATCATCTCCTACGTGCTGACCCGTTACATCTTTGAGCAGCCGGAGATCCAGCATGTGGCTCCAGAGACGATGATTCAGGTGACGATTACCGAGTTCCTGCGCACGATGCAGCCAGCATAGTTAGCGCAGATCGCCCTGGATCTCGCGGTAGCTATTGGTGAACCAGCGTGTGACGGTACGGTAGCGATCTTCACTACCAAAGAGCAGTTGGCTACTGGCGCTCTCTGGCTCGGCCATACCCACCCCACCCAGCGTCTGCTCACTCACGAAGACATAGAATGGCTGGTAGAGCAGGATGCTGGGAGCCAGATCCGTCCAGCGGCGCTGGAAGGCGGCATAGTCGGCGCTACGCGCACCAATCTCGCTCTCATCGTGGGCACTCTCCAACAGATTATCAACCTCTGGATCGGCCAAGCCCGCATAGTTGAACGGCTCCAGCGAGTGCCACAGCGCATAGACATCGGGGTCGGAGCCTAAACGTGACCAGCTATGGATGGCGAGGGTGAAGCTATGATCAGCGAGGCGGCGTTGTAGTTCATCGAGCGCCAACTCTTCCACCTGCACCACAACCCCGATCTCGGCCCACTGGCGTGCCACCTCATCGGCGGCGGCGCGGCGGCGCGGATCGGCATCCACGATGAGATCGAGGCTCAGGCGTTGCCCATCGGCACTGGGCAGATAGCCAAGATCGTCCAGCATGGTCATTGCCGTGGCCTTATCGTCGGGATACCACGCAATCTCCGGGTTATACGCCCATGTACCGGGCATGATAGGGGTATTGATCGGCTGAGCCATCCCGGCCATCACCGTGGTAATCAGAGCATCACGGCTGAGTGCGTGGGCCAATGCTTGGCGCACGGTCTGATCATCAAGCGGCGCACGCCGCAGGTTGAAGGAGAGTTGCGTATACTCATCGAGCGGAACGAGGGTACGGCGCAGCCGATCCGCGAGTGGAGCCTGCCCCAGACTCTGGGTCGGATCAGGGCTAACTTCCACTCGTTCGCCATAGGCGCTTGCATCAGCGCGGGCAAGCGCCGCACGCGCCGCTTCGAGCGAGCCAGTAAAGCGCAGTTCGAGCGCATCGAGGTAGGGCCGCCCGCTATGGTAGTCTGGGTTAGCCAGCAACACCGCCCCATCCTCGCGCAGTTCGCGTAGGCTGAAGGGGCCGGTACCGACCAACGTGCGCGCAAAATCGAGCGAGTCCCATTGGTCAGGAGGTGTACCTGCAAGCAGGTGGACAGGCAGAATCGGCACCCGCGCCATACTCAGAAATGAGGCCATAGGAGCAGGGAGGGTGCAGCGGACGGTAAAATCATCCACCTTATCCACCAACACATCCTGCCAGATCTTAGCCAACGCTGGCTCGCCCGGTTCAGCAATAGATTGCAGCGTGCGCAGGGTAAAGATCACATCATCGGCATCAAAGGCATCGCCATCGTGCCATGTCACCCCCCGGCGCAGGTAGAAGGTGTAGGTCAAGCCCTCTGGATCAAGCTCATAGGCAGCCGCAAGTGCTGGTTCGGGCAACCCATCGGCACCAATACGGATCAAGCCATCAAAGAGCAGAGTAGCCAGATCGCGTCCGACCGGATCGGCCAGCGGATCATTCAGGATGGGGATGGGTTGCAGCGGCGCACCGAGTAACACCTCGCGGTACGTGCCACCAGAGAGGGGATTAGCCACTACCGTGTTACGCAGCGCCAAACGCCCCAACAGCCCCGAAACAATCAGGATGCTGAGGGCAGCAATGACGATCTGCCAGCGGATGCGTCGAGCCATGATACAAGAGGGGAGTTCTGGTTACTACTCGTGCAGTAACCAGAAATTACACCGCAGATCCAAAGATCGGCAAGCTAGTGATCAGCGCGAGTAGGAGAAAGACCGCCGCCAGCACAATCGTTGCCTGGTGCATCGTCTTCTCCAGACCACGTCGGGTATGGTAGATGGAACTTGAGGCATTGTTGGACATCCCGGCGGTACGAGCCTGAATGACCACGAGGGTAATCAGCATCACACTGATGATGATCATTGCAATATAGAGGGCCAACTCCACGTTGATGCTCCTTGTAGGTTTCCAAGATCGGTGCGCAGGTGTGTTACGCGGGAGTAGTATACCACATGTCGCTTATACGCTCCTCTATTGGGCAAAAAACCGCAGGGCATGTGCAAAGTCACCTCCGGTGGGGGGTTGGGGGCGGCTTCGCCGCCCCCGAAAATCTTTTTTTGTTGTGTTTTGGCGGCTACGCCGCCAAAACACAACAAAAATTGGGGTTTGGGGCGCAGCCCCAAGGACTTTGCACATGCCCTGCAAAAAACCGAGATTATAAAGCAAAGGGTGTGTTATGATTGAAGCGCCGCTATTGTTGCGACACATAACCCTATCACGTCAGGTTGCCCACGACGAAGCGATGAGGAGGATCCAATATGCAGTTCGAGTTCCCGGCGTACATCCAACACCTTCACCTCAAAGAGTGGATCAAGGAGATGGTGGCCTTGTGTGAGCCGGATGCTGTGCATTTCTGTGATGGTTCGCAGGAGGAGTATGATACCCTCTGCAACCAGATGGTTGAGAGTGGCACATTCATTCGCTTGAACCCAGAAAAGCGCCCGAATAGTTTTCTGTGTCGTTCCGATCCCAGCGATGTGGCACGGGTTGAGGATCGCACCTTCATTTGTAGCGTTGGCAAGAACGATGCCGGCCCAACCAACAACTGGATGGCTCCCAAGGAGATGAAGGAGACGCTGCTGCCGCTCTTTAAGGGCAGTATGCATGGCCGCACGTTCTATGTGATCCCCTTTAGCATGGGGCCGTTAGGCTCACCGATTGCCCATATTGGTATTCAGATTACCGACTCGCCCTATGTGGTGACGAACATGCGCATCATGACCCGTATGGGGAAGGCGGTCTATGATGTGCTCGGTACAGATGGTGAGTATATCCCCTGTCTCCACTCGGTCGGTGCGCCGCTCGAACCTGGCCAGCAGGATGTGCCCTGGCCCTGCAACCCGACCACCAAGTACATCGTCCACTTCCCGGAAGAGCGGGCGATCTGGTCGTATGGTTCGGGCTATGGTGGCAATGCACTCTTGGGCAAGAAGTGTTTCGCGCTGCGTATCGCCTCTTCAATGGCGCGCCAGGAGGGCTGGCTGGCCGAGCATATGCTCGTTCTGGGTGTGAAGGAGCCGAGTGGGCGCAAGACCTACGTGGCTGCTGCTTTCCCCTCGGCGTGTGGGAAGACCAACTTCGCCATGCTCGTACCACCCAAGGAGTTCTGTGACGAGGGCTGGGAAGTTACCACGATTGGTGATGATATTGCCTGGATCAAGCCGGGGCCAGATGGGAAGCTCTATGCGATCAACCCTGAGGCAGGCTACTTCGGTGTCGCACCGGGTACATCTCCTGACACCAACCCCAGCGCGATGGCGAGCTGTGCTAAGGATACCATCTTCACCAATGTAGCCCTAACGGATGATGGTGATGTCTGGTGGGAGGGCATGACCAAGCAGAAGCCTGCGCACCTGATTGACTGGAAGGGCAAGGATTGGACGCCGGAGAGTACGACCCCGGCAGCGCATCCCAATGCACGCTTTACCTCGCCTTCGATCAATAACCCGGTGCTCGATCCCGCATGGGACGATGCCGCAGGTGTGCCGATCAATGCCTTCATCTTCGGTGGGCGCCGCAGTAGCACGGTACCGCTGGTCTACCAGGCGTTCAACTGGATCTACGGGGTCTATCTGGCTGCCACGATGGGTTCGGAGACGACCGCTGCGGCCTTCGGGCAGCAGGGGGTGGTGCGCCGTGACCCGTTCGCGATGCTGCCCTTCGCTGGCTACCATATGGCCGACTACTTCAACCACTGGTTGCAGTTTGGGCGCATGATCCCCAATCCGCCGCGTATCTTCAGTGTCAACTGGTTCCGTAAGGATGAGAACGGGAAGTTCGCTTGGCCAGGGTTCGGTGACAACATGCGGGTGCTCAAGTGGATCGTTCAGCGATCACACGGCGAAGCCTTTAGTATCGAGAGCCCGATTGGCTGGGTTCCCAACTATGAGCACCTGGATTGGCGTGGGCTGGACTTCAGTAAGGAGCAGTTCGACAAGGTGATGAGCATTGATGTTCAGGATTGGCAGCAAGAGGTCTTGTTGCACGAGGAGCTCTTCATCAAGCTCTACGACCGCTTGCCCAAGGAGTTGATCAATGTGCGCGATCTGATCCTCTCAAGCCTGTGGCGCACGCCGGAGAAGCGGCTTTCGACTCAAGAGTAGCCTACCTTACATTTCCCCCCAGGGCATGTGCAAAGTCCTTGGGGCTGCACCCCAATCCCCACTTTTTGGTGTTTTTTGGCGGCTTCGCCGCCAAAAAACACCAAAGAAGATCTTCGGGGTGGCGAAGCCACCCCCGAACCCCCACCGGAGGTGACTTTGCCCATGCCCTGTATTTCCCCCTTCACCATTGGTGAGGGGGGAAATGCACACACTCCTATTTCACCTCTGCCAGATATTCATCCAACTGTATGGCCGACATGATCCCCACATGGCGGCGCTGGATCGTTCCATCCCGATTGATAAAGAAGGTCATGGGTAAGCCCGTGGCTCCATAACGGTCACCAATATCGCCGCTCGTGTTGGTGATGAGGGGGAAGGTCAGCCCCAGTTCTTGCCCAAACGCCCAAATGGCGGCAGGCGCTTCGTTGCGGTTGACGGCCAAAATGACCAGATCATCGTGGTAAGTCTGGGCGGCTTGGGCGAAGGTGGGCATCTCGATTCGGCATGGGCCGCACCAGGTTGCCCAAAAGTTGATCACGACCCGTGTCCCGCGCAGATCGCTCAGCTTATAGCTGCGCCCATCCTCCATGGTATAGCTGAAGTCAGGGGCGATGCTGCCCTCGGTGGGGCGCTGTGTCCCGGTATCGAGCAAGACGCTCTCGGTGGCGAGGCTGACACCATTAGGGGTACTGGTCGGGGAAGAGACCCGACTGCAACCACTCAGCGCGAGGGCAAGGAGAAAGAGAAGGAAAAGACGCTGCATAGGAGCTTCCTCAATAGACAATGTTGAGCATACGCTATGTTCAACGTGAGGAAGCGGGCGTTTGGGGTGTGATGGGCAGCCGTACCCAGAAGATAGTGCCCACCCCCACCTGGCTCTCGACGCCCAACGTACCACTGTGGGCCTCAATGATCGAGCGCACAATCGCCAATCCGAGTCCCGATCCTGTCTGTTGGCGGGCTTGGTCGGCGCGATAGAGGCGTTCAAAGATGTTGGGGAGATGTTCGTCGGGAATACCCTCACCCGTATCGCAGACGCGCAACATCAGGGCTGCCCCTTCTTGTTCGGCGCGTAGCTCAATCTGGCCACCCGTGGCAGTATGGCGGATGGCGTTACTGACCAGGTTGCCCAGCGCCCGACAGAGGCGTTCATCATCTACCACCACCTCCGGCAGGTTCGCTGCCACGGTGTAGTGCAGATCAATTCCCGCCTGCTCAGCGGCGTGGTGGTAGGT
>RRYU01001008.1_pt1 | contig 25998 bp, 17 predicted proteins | sample 2162651 | NCBI WGS metagenome assembly RRYU01 (sample SAMN10267283, study PRJNA491782) | microbial mat metagenome | isolation source: biomat in the production well | place: Japan: Minami-Kanto gas field, natural gas well KTG3 | collected 2017-06 | reverse complement strand
CCCCCCTATGCCCCAGCGCCCTGCCCCACATCGCCTCCATTGCCGCATCGAGCGACGCAAGGTGACGCCGCACTGCGGCGGTGCGGGGATGCTCTGGTAGCTTTGCTTCGCAGAAGCGCGTCCTTCCACGAAAAACCGTAGACGTGAAAAGGCCAGCAGCACAACGAAAGAACCTCTGAGTCTCTAGCGTGAATCGCTTCCACCAATTGTGAACAGGTACTGCCCAACCTCTATCTGATCTCTCTATAAGAAGAGGCATGCTACTGTCGCAACGTATACGTTACCCCTTCCTGCAGTGACCTGCGGGTGATCACACCGTCCAGGCTAATCCCCAGGCCCACAATCGTCTGCGCCATTTCCGGGCGAATGCCCACAATCACTACTTTTGTGCCTAGCAAACCGGCTGCCTGGACAATTCGCATCAAGCCCTGGGCCACAGCAGTGTCAACTACCGACACCCCGGTCGTATCCAGGATGACATAACGTGCCGATGATTGCTCAAGCGACTCCAGGGCGCGTTCCTGGATCAGCGCCAGACGATTGGCATCCAGCGCTCCCACCAGGGGTATAACCATGGTCGATTCGGTCAGGGGCAAAATCGGTACACTCATCTCTTGAATTAAACTCTGCTGCCGGGCAATCACATCCATTTGCTCACTGACGCGCAAGTGGGCCAGCTCAGCCTCTTTGCGCGCCATGGTCGCCTGGACATACTGAGCTTCCAGGTCGTGCGTACGTTCCTGAATGGTGGTGGCCATACGATTAAAACTGTGCCCCAGCATACCCAGTTCGTCACGTCGCTGGACTATCACCCGGCTGTCCAGGTCGCCTCCAGTCAGGCGGGTTGTTGCAGCATGGAGTGCATCGATGGGTTCCATCAGCCAGTCGGTAAACACAAAGCTCCAGGCAATCGCACAGATCATTGCCAGAATGCTAAGAACCCCGACTATGCCAGCGTTTAGCCGGAATGTCTCTGCTACTGATTCTTCCCACTGCTGCGCCAACGCCGCCTTGTCTTCCGCAAATCCCAGCGCCAGTTTATTCAGCACATGCATATTCTCATGTGTACTCGCCATCTCCTCGCGTGCGACTGCTGGCAAGATAATTTTTCTGGCCTGTATCTGGTCGGCAATGTCGTAGAAGTGTTCGGTATAGGCTGTCCGGGCCTCCCGCCAGATCGCTGCCTGGTGATGGTCAACCGGTTGTGTGGCAGCCGCGTCAAAAGCATCGATTGCGGCCAGCAGACTCGCACTGGATGCTTCCCATTTGGCCAGGGCTTCCGTGCGCTGGTTTATGTTGTCAATCGTAGAAAAGAAGTCCTGCTCGTAGTGACGACAGAGCAATGCCTGAATCACCACCTTGTTGGCCAGATGGCTTATCTGCGCATCTACCACAACAGCTTGTTGCGTCGTTTGATGCATACGATCCAGACCCCAGAAGGCTATAATACCAACAACAGCAACCAGTACTGCACTAAAACTCAATGCCACGGTCAGAATGAAGCGTAATTGGTACCGTGGCTTGTCGGCAATATGATCGAATTCGGCCATAATCTTCTCACAATCTCCCGGCGTATCGCAACCGTGCTGCCGTCCGTTATGATTCGGCATGATTCTTCGTTGGAGGAATTATAGATTCCTGCTCTGGGAACGATAACATGTCAGCATTACCAGTGTGTAACCACATTAATACCTGGTTGTTACGCATGCGCGTGGTACGATTCTGATTACCAGATACATCCTCATACAAAAATTTATTATCTATACCGATCAGGTTATAATGGTGTATCTATAGATTAAAGAAAGATAAACTCCATGCTTCCTGAATTTCGTAACGAACCGTCAGGCGATTTTCATACGTCCGAGCGGCGTGTAGCTATGCAGCGGGCTTTACGTGATGTGGCAAATATGCTGGGAACCGCCTGCCCGCTGATCATTGGTGGTGAGGCGATTATGACCAATGATACGATTGCTTCGCATAATCCGGCTGATCCGCGTAAGGTGGTTGGCTATGCCAGCAAAGCCGGGCCTGATCTGGCTGATCAGGCCATCGCAGCGGCTGTCCAGGCCTGGCATACCTGGCGATATGTGCCCGTCGCAGCGCGTGTGCGGCTGCTTTTGCGTACTGCCGCGATTATGCGCCGGTGCAGAGCAGAACTGGCTGCCTGGATGATCCACGAGACCAGTCAGACCTGGGCCGATGCCGATAACAATGTGGCCGAGGCGATTGATTATTGCGAGTATTATGCCCGCTCTGCGCTGCATTATCAGGCGTCTTTTCAGCCACTGACGTCCTTTGCTGGCGAACAGAACCAGTTACACTATGTTTCTATGGGCGCCGGTATCGTGCTACCACCCTGGAATTCACCGCTGGCAACGCTGGTTAGCAGCACGGTTGCGCCGATTGTCACGGGCAATACGGTCGTGCTGCTGCCTGATCCACGTGCGCCCATTATTGCCGCCCGCTTTTTAGAGATCCTGGAAGACGCCGGTTTGCCGCCGGGGGTGGTCAACTTTTTGCCCTGCGATGCCGATCTCTGTACAGCCCTGGTGGAACATCCCCAAACGCGTTTTATTGTCTTTACCGGCCCAACCGATGTTGGTATATCTATCGCCCGGTGTGCCGCTGTACAGCAGTCCGGTCAGCATCACCTCAAACGTGCCATTCTGGAAATGGAAGGCAAAAACGCGATCATTGTCGATGAAACGGCCCATCTACATGCCGCTATCGAAGGGATCGTTACCAGCGTATTCGGCTTTCAGGGCCAGAAACGCAGCGCCTGTTCACGCCTGATCATTGTTGAAACGGTGTATGAACCGCTGCTTAATCTGATCGCCGATCGGGTGAGCCGCATCAAGCTGGGCAATCCCGCCGAGCCAGAGACGCATATGGGCGCGGTGATCGACCGCAATGCCTTTGATACGATTAGTAACTATATCGCCATCGGGCAGAACGAAGGGCGTTTGCTGGCTGGTGGCGAGGTAGTTGATCATTCGCTGCTGGCTGATGGTGGCTTCTTTATCAACCCGACTATCTTTGCCGATGTTGCCCCGGATGCTCGGATTGCGCAAGAGCAGATCTGTGGCCCGGTGCTGGCCTGTATCCCGGCACGTACCTTTGACCATGCTATAGAGATTGCGAATGCAACGATGCAGAGATTGACTGGTAGTGTGTATGCGCAAGATATGCAACGGCTAGAGCGTGCCCGTGATGCTTTTGATGTTGGTCATCTCTATCTGAACCGTCCATGTACCGATGCGCGTGTTGGTGTCCAGCCAGTTACCAGCTTCAATATGAGTGGTAGCAACAGTCGCCCCGGTGGCCCCGACTATTTGCTAAACTTTTTGCAGGGCCAGGTCATCAGCGAGCGGTTATAATTTGCGCCAGCGGAACTTTTTGGCGATAGAATTCGTCTTCCTGATATTCAATGCATGACTCAAACCGAAGATCGGTTTGATCCAGACAAACAGGAGGATAGAATGGAAACCCGGCTTATTACAATTTTTGGCGTTCTCATCAGCGTATTGCTGATAGCTATCCTGGCGGTTGTTGTAAATATGACCGTAAGCGGTCCGGTGCAAGCCCAGCCGACCGGTGGCACAATTGGACGCCAGGTAACCGTCGTCGGCCAGGGTGAGGTGACCGGTGTACCTGATACAGCCTATGTACAGATCGGTGTCGAAACGGAAGCCGCTACGACCAATGAGGCACTTGCTCAGAATAATACGAATACCCAGGCAATCATAGACAAACTGCTTGAACTGGGCGTGGCCGAAAAAGATATTCAGACCAGTAACTTCAGCATTAATCCCCGCTACGACAACGATGGTCGCGTTATCACTGGCTATGTGGTCAACAATATGGTTGCCGTTACCATCCGCGACCTGAACCAGGCCGGTAGTCTGCTAGACCAGGTTGTGCAGGTAGGTGCTAATCGTGTGTATGGCATCAACTTTGGCGTGGACGACCCGACTGCTCTGCTCGACCAGGCCCGCGAGAAGGCTGTTGCTAATGCACGCACGCGTGCCGAACAACTGGCTACCGCCAGCGGTAACAGCCTGGGCGAGGTTATCGTGATCTCCGAGAATATAGGGTCTACGCCTGTACCTATGCCGTTGGGACGGGGTATGGCCGAAGATATGGCTGCCTCGGTGCCGATCCAGACCGGCGAACAGACTTTTAGTGCCCAGGTGCAGATCACCTTTGCATTGCAGTAGATTTGCTCGGTTAGGAATGGTTCAAGTTTACTGTACAGTTTAGTTGGACGATACGCCCTCACCCCCTGCCCCTCTCCCTCAGGGAGAGGGGGAAACGGGGCATCCTGGCGGCACACGCTGCGCGTGTGCCGCCAGGATGCCCCGTCCGGTTCCCCCGCCCCGTGCAGGGGCGGGAGCCTCCGGCTCCCGCAAAAAGAATACTGTTCGGTTTGTTTTGGCGGCAAAGCTGCCAAAACAAACCGAACAGTATTGATCTCGGCGGGGCGCAGCCCCGCCGGTACCCGTGGAGAGCAGGAAGCTGCCGGTTCTACCGCATCATGATGCGGTAAGGGAAGGGTGGTTCGCAGACACCCTGTCATATCACAACAGCTCAATCCGTACAGATGCCAGATCTATCCACTGCCACCCATTCACCTCCAGCAACCCCCAACCCAGACGCCCCTGTGGTGTCACCCTCATCCACTGGGTGTCGACCCAGGCTACAAAACCCAGCGACCCACGCGGGGCATACTCGGTCTCTAAAATAGTCTGATCATCCATTGCAAAACGGGCATAATCCTGTCGCCATTCCAGGGTATAGGTATGCCATGCTGGATTAACCCCGGCAAATGACGCTTCACCGATACGCAACCGGCGCTGGATTGCTGGCCAGATCCGCCGATAGAGTGGCTGCCACTGGTTCAACAGCGTCACCGGCAGCGCCAGCGGTATCAAGGATAGCGCAGCAGGACGGGTCGCATCGATACAGGCAACTTTCCAGCCACAAGCCGGCCCATCAAGCGCCAGGGGCATGTGCGAGGGCGACGAGGCATAGAAGAACCAGATCGCCGCCGGTAGCGCTGGCCACTCACCCTGGGGCGAAAAGGGATGATTCCAGAAACCAAAACCCGCCGTGCCCACCAGGTTTGCAGAAGCACGTGCCCGCACCGTCAGGCGCAATGGTGGACGCCAGGGGTACTGCCAGCGCGGTAATCCCGCATAGTCGTCAAACTGCGCATTGGTGTAGTGATTGCGGTGGGTAGGGCCAGCCAGCAAACGTAATCCATCGTTTGTAATAACCAGGTGTCCATTGCCTACCCGGATACAGCGCCAGCGGGCCAGCAGCGGTGAACGAAAGAATTCTTCAATCATCGGCATATGGTAAGCTTTCTCTTTTTCGGATTCAGTCAATATTCATCCACATTCCCTATACTGTACGATACCGCAATAAATGAATAAAGTTTGTTATAATAGCGAACCATTTCAGGTGAGACACCCATCCGTGGGTAGGACGGGCCTCTCCCTCAGGGCTATGCATTATCCACACGTGGGGCATACGGGGGCCTCCGGCCCCGTAAAAAAATGTGTTCGGTTTGGGGTGTGGCGGCAAAGCCGCCACACCACACCGAAAACATTATAATCTTGGCGGGGCGCAGCCCCGCCGGTCATATGAGAGAGAAGGAGTTTGGTATGACTATTTCATCCAGCCGATATGTCATTGAGCTACGTCTTAGTTTGATCCTTAGCCTGTGCCTGGGCGGAATCGTCCTACTCGTGCTGGCAAGTATCACCAGGCCAGCCCATGCAGCAACATGTAGTGTTCCCTCGACCGCTTACGCCAACATTCAGGCTGCGGTGAACGATGCCAACTGCGACACGATACTTGTCGCCGCTGGCACGTATACCCAGCAGGTGTTCATTGCCCGCAGCCTGACATTGCGTGGCGCAGGAAGTGCCACCACAATCCTTGATGGCGAGGAACAGCGCCGGCCGCTGTCAATCAGTGGCAACGGCACTGTCGTGCGAATCGAAAATCTGCGTATCACCAATGGGAGTGCCGTGCCCGCCCCGCATTATGGTGGCGGTATTCAGGTATCCGGCGGAGCAAGCCTGCATGCCAGCAATATTCAGCTTGATCAGAATGTTGCCAGTCGTGTCAGCCTGATCAGTGGCTATGGTGGCGGCCTGGCTGTGGTTAACGGGTCGGCGTATCTGACCAGTACGCAGGTTCTAAGCAATACAGCCTTGTTCTCTGGTAAAGGCAACGGCTATGGCGGTGGCATCTATGTCGCCGGTGACGAGGGCAGTGGACAGGCGGTTGTCCATATCACCCAGAGTACATTGCGCAATAATATCGCCTATCGTTCCAATATCACCGACATCGAAGATACGTTTGACAGCAGTGGTGGCGCATTATACGTCGGTTCTGCCCCCCAGGCGCGTGTCACCCTGAGTGACAATACCTGGGAAAACAATACCGTCCGTACCAGAGGCTCTATTCCTGGACATGCTGATGGTGGCGCTATTGCAGTCGAGTCGCCTGATCTGGGGGCAACGGTTGTCATAACGGGTGATCGCTTTTTAGGCAATATCGCCAACGCCACACTGGACACCGCTGTTACGCATACTGCCCGTGGTGGCGCGGTTGCCCTGATATCTGGCACACCCGGTGGCATTGTAGCAACTCTGCGTGATCTGGAATTCAGCGCAAACACAGCCCAGGCAGACGCTAACGGTCGTGCGGTTGGGCGCGGCGGTGCGCTTTATGTGCAGAATAGCACGCTCTCTTTCAATGGCGCTACCCTGGTTGACAATATTGCTGGCAATGCCCAAGGAAATGACCGGCGTGGCATGGGGGGGGCGATCTATCTGTTCAGTACAACCGCAGATGCTACTGGTCTGCGTATCCTGGATAACCTGGCTCTGGCCGGGAATGGTAGTAGCGCCACCAATAATGACAGCCAGGGTGGTGGTATGGCTGTTGATGGCACATCCACATTTTCGCTGACCAATAGCATCATTGCTGATAATACTGTTTCTAACACGGGTGGCAATGGTGCAGGGCTATATATTGGCGCCAATACGCGTGCTAACCTGTTGCATGTTACCGTCGCCGATGCCGATGGCAATCCTGATGCGGGTATCTATGCTGCCGAGCCAGGCAATCGCGGCGATATTGCGATCACCAATACCATGGTGGTTAGCCATGCGGTTGGGATTGTCAACCAGGGTGTGGCTGGACGAGTCAGCCAGAATTATATGCTTTACTTCGGCAATGGTACGGATACCTCTGGGGCGGTGACTGGCGGCACCGGTACGCTGCTGACCAATCCGGGCTTTGTCGATCCACTCAACCGCGACTACCGTATTTTGCCCGACTCTCCTGCGATTAATGCCGCCGTCGATGCCGGTGTCACCACCGACATTGATGGCAATCAGCGCCCGCAGAATGGTGGCTTTGATATAGGTGCCGCTGAACATCCCTCTCCGATCAATGTCTCCAGCGCCACCATCAGCGGCCCGACCAGTGGCCCGCCCGGTGAGTATGCCTTCTTTGCTGGCTACGGCCCCCGCTTTGCCACGCTACCACTGTTCTATACATGGGATAATGGCGCTACAACAGCAGTCACAACCCGTACCCTTGATGTGGCTGATCAGTATACCCTGGAAGCGATTGTGCGCAATAACAATGGCCTGGGTACCGCTGTCACGACCCATACAATCACGATTGAGCAACCCGACGAAGATTGTTCCGTGGCACTGGAAGATGTCATCCTGACTGGCCCGGTGACCGGTACGACCGGGCTGGCCAATACGTTCCGCGCCACCGTCAGCCTGTCTGACACAACTGCCATCGTTAGCTATCTCTGGCTGCCCGAGCCGGATACTGGCCAGGGCAGCGTCAGTGCCAGTTATATCTGGGATACACCTGGCAACCGCAGTGTAGCGGTAATAGCTCAGGACTGTGGCCGTTCCGAGGCCGCAGGTGCTTCGATTACCATTACTGCACCGCCATCACCTGCCCCAGAGCAGATGCTTTATCTGCCGATGGTACTGCGGTAAGCGTATTATGTGCTATCGACGGGCGGGCACAGCCGTGTCCTGCTCGTTTAGATAGAACGGGTTGCTCCTGCCACAGGCCCCGGAGGTCAATTGTTCTCAGGTTGAAGCGGGGCTATACAAGACCCACAAATGGGGCTTGTTGGGGCCTCCGGCCCCAACAAAAAAGTGTTGTCGGTTTGGTGTGGCGGCTTTGCCGCCACACCAAACCGACAACACTCTCGCGGTTTCTACTTCAAAACACTCTAGCGTCTAATTCGTTGTCTCATCACCCTGACGTGCAGGCAAACCACGCTCAACCTGCAGACGCATCGCCTCTTCGATCGGAATATGCACCACACCAGCTTCCTGATTTGCCCAGCCATATGTACTGAGCTGTTCAATCTGCTCGGCCTTCAGTCGCTGCCACTGCGCAGAAGAACCAACCGTTGGCAGTACCGGTGCAGCAGGTAAATTGCCGATCATAATGATAACCAGACTGAAAACCACAAACACGATCAGCGCTACTGTCATCAGCCAGATGGCTGCATTCTGAAAAACGCTACGGGATTGGTTAGAAGAGTTAATGCCCATGATGACCAAATGCCTCCTGGAAGTTTGGATCGTTTACCGGCAGCAGCGGACGGCGCTTGAGCAACCAGATAAACAATGCTAACCAGATCCCACCGAGACCGAGCGGAACCACCACATCCATCCAGTGAATGCTCAGTGTCGAGTTAAATTCCGGCTTGATCAGATAGAAGAGATCCACCAGCCGCATAAAGATTAAAAAGAGGGCAACAACTGCCAGCGCATTGATACTCTTCTTCAATTTCCGTGAGAGCAGAATAAAGAACGGCACAAAGAAGTGGAAGAGCATTAATACCCAGGCAATTATCTGCCATTCACCCTGGCTACGGCGAATGTACCATGGTACAAACTCGGCAACATCACCGGACCAGATAATCACATACTGGGCAAACGACACATATGCCCACAGGATCACAAAGCCAAACAGCAGCTTGCCATTATCGTGGATATGCTTGTTTTTGACGACACCTTCCATCGGGGCACGATTACTGATCATAGACAGCACAATCAGCCCTAGCGCCAGCGTCGCCACACCCTGCCCAATCATAAAGATCACCCCAAACATGGTTGATACCCAGTGGGGATCCAGAGACATAACCCAGTCGGTGGCTGCCAGGGTCATGGTGATCACATACAACACAATGCCAGCGCCACTCATAGCCCGCATCCGCTGCGCCAGACGAGGATTAGCGGTACGATCCTGGGCCAGCGAGAAACGCGAGAGTGTAAAAGACCAGATAATCCAGATTGCAAAGTAGATCACCGCACGAATAAGAAAGCCCTGCGGATTCAAATAGATCTGCTTTGCCTGCAAGATCGGATCAGCCGCAACAACAGCGGGGTCGGCCCACTCATACAGATAATGCTGGCTGGCCATATCACCGGTAACGGTCAGCGCAATCGGCACAAACAGCAGCGCCACAAACGGCAGTGTCAGCGAGGCCGATTCGAGAATACGTCGGGTTGCCAGCCCCCAGCCTCCACCACCCAGGTGGTTAATCATTGAAAAAGCCAGGCTACCGAGGCTAAATGCCAGCACAAACATAAACCCATACAGATACGAATGATAGAACTGGCGCGTATCAAGCAGTGCGCCCATAGCAATCAGAACAACCCCTACCAGGCCAATACCCAGCGCTGCAACCTGTAAGAGATTTAACTGAGGACTTCTGACTGGCTGGTTCATTGCGCTCCCTCCAGATTCGCGCGCTCTCCCTGCGGCACATCGTCCAGCGTAGCGTTCTGACTGAGTTGCAGAGCGCGGACATAGGCAATGATTGCCCAGCGGTCTTCCACCGACACCTTGTTGCCGTAGGGATACATATAGCGATACCCATTCGTAATCACATCAAAAAAGTGGCCCACTGGCGCTGTTTGCAGGCGTTCAACATGGAAGTTGGCCGGTGGCACGCCACCACGTCGCCAGACCATCCCATCACCATCGCCAGCCAGACCGTGGCAGGGCACACAGTTAATGTTGTACTGCAACTGCCCACGCTGCATAATCTCTGCGGTGATCGGATAGGGGAACGTATCAACAACCTGACCGTCCACCATGCCCGTCAGAAAATGCTCATCGGTTGTCACTGTCCCCACAGCCACAGTATTTGGCACTGCCGGGCGTGAGGAGCGCCCATCCTCAAAAAAGGTACTGGTAGACAGCGGCTTATACTTGGGTTGGTCATACATATCGCGGTGACAGGCCGCCATAAAGATCAGCAAGACCGGGATCCATCCGACACGCATCAGCGTTGCTACGAGTGGGGATCGCGTTCGTTTCTTCATACACATCACAGACCCCCTTACGGCTCTATCTCGGAGACCCGCACGGGCTCCAGGCTACGCAGGAACTCGGCAGTTCTGTTCCGGTCAAACTTAGGATCATCAGCCTCGATACACAGGAAAAAGCGATCCTGCGAGGCACGGTCGAAATCCGGTGTATTAAAGACCGGGTGATAGGGCATGGGCAAACCATTGAGCGCAATCATGCTGATCACGGCAGAGAAAGCCGCCAGCAGAATACCCGACTCGAACGTAATCGGGATATACGACGGCCAGCCAGTGATATTTGGTGGGCGTCCCCCGATATTTAATGGGTAATCTACTGTCTGAGCATACATTTGCATCAGAAATCCCATAAGCGCCCCGCCGACCCCGCCGATCAACACAAACAGGGGTACACCGGTGTTTGCGGGACTAACCGCCTCGATGACATCTTCGATCGGGAAGGGCGTATACGCATCCATACGCTTGTAGCCCTCCTCGTGAGCGCGATGTGCCGCATGGGTAATCGCTGCCTCATTCTCGAATTCAGCCACCAGGCCGTAGATGGAAGACATGGTCATATCATCAACCTCGGTGCTTTCTAGGTAATCGTTGACGTCTAATCCCCTGCTGTCGCCGCCTGGTGTCGCCGGTGCTCTTTCTCTTCTTCCTCGTGGCTCAGCAGGCTCATCTCAAAGATGTTGATCACTGGCAAGAAGCGCACAAACAGGAAGAGCAGCGTAAAGAAGAGGCCAAATGACCCGATATACAGCGACCAGTCCCAGAAGGACGGGATATACATATCCCATGATGACGGTAGGAAGTCGCGGTGGAGACTGATCACAACGATAACAAAGCGCTCGAGCCACATCCCGACGTTTACAATAATCGAGAAGACGAACAGGAAGGGTATATTTTGCCGCAATGGTTTAAACCACATCAACTGGGTCAGCAACCCGTTGATAAATATCAGCGCCCAGTAGTAGGGGGCATAGGGGCCGTTCATGCGGTTGAATACCATAAATTGCTCAAACTGGTTTGCCGTATACCAGCTATAGAAGACCTCGGCTACATAGCCATAGAACACAATCGAGCCAGTAGCCAGCATCACCTTGCCCATATTATCCAGGTGCTTCATGGTGATGAAGTCTTCCAGATTGAACCAGGAACGCAGGGGGATCATCAGGGTCAGCACCATTGCAAAACCAGAGAAGACCGCGCCAGCCACAAAGTAGGGTGGGAAGACCGTAACGTGCCAGCCGGGAAGCTGGGAGACGGCAAAGTCAAGGCTGACGATACTATGTACCGATACCACCAGTGGCGTTGACAGGCCAGCCAGCAGCAGATAGGCCATCTCATAGCGGTGCCAGTGGCGCGAAGAACCGCGCCATCCTAGCGACAGCATACCGAAAACAGTCCGTCTGACGCCGGTTGAGCGGTCACGCAACACGGCAAAGTCTGGAATCAGACCAACCAGCCAGAACAGTAACGATACCGTACCGTAGGTCGAAATCGCAAATACGTCCCAGGCCAGCGGGCTACGAAACTGCGGCCACATACCCAGGGCGTTGGGATAAGGAACGAGCCAGTAGAACAGCCAGGGTCGCCCAAGGTGCAAAATCGGATACATACCAGCGCAGGCTACTGCAAAGAGCGTCATTGCCTCGGCAAAACGGTTAATCGAGTTACGCCAGCCCTGCTGGAACAGCAACAGGATAGCCGAGATCAACGTACCAGCATGCCCGATACCAATCCACCAGACAAAGTTGATAATCGCAAAACCCCAGGCCACTGGAATGTTCAAACCCCAGATACCAGTACCTTTGGCGAACAGCCAGATGATCGAGGCCAGGTAGATCATCAGCAGGGTAAAAGCAATTGCAAAGCCGAATATCCACCCCCTGGGCGTATCTTTTAGATCGAGCAAGGGGAAATAGCTTAGCTTGCGGGATATCTCACCGTAGGTCAAACCCGACCCGATGATCGGTTCACGGGGATACACATCTTCATATCGTTCGCTCTGTTGCATCACGCTACTCCGTCCCATGCCCGTTGGCGGGCGCTGTTTCTTGCTCAGAACCATGTTCCTCTGCCGGTGCAGTCTCTAGCTCGGAACCATGTTCCTCTGCCGGCGCAGGAGGTTCAATGACGACATTCGGGTTGCGCACACGCGCCAGGTGAGTTGTACGCGGGAAGGTATTTAGCTCTTCGAGCACACTGAAGTTGAGCGGTTGAGCCTTTAGCTGCTTCACCTGGCTCTCCGGTGCATTCAAATTGCCAAAAGTAATTGTTTGCGTTGGGCATGCCGCCTGACAGGCTGTGACCACTTCGCCATCCAATATGACCGGATTACCGCGCTTCTCGGCTGTAATGCGTGCTGCCGCGATACGCTGGATACAGTAAGTACACTTCTCCATCACACCACGGTTGCGTACCGTTACCTCAGGGTTGCGCATCAGCTTCAGGCTCTCGGAGGCGAGGTCGGTATACTGCAAAAAGTTGAACCGGCGTACCTTGTAGGGGCAGTTATTGGAACAGTAGCGTGTGCCCACACAGCGGTTATAGATCATATTGTTAATGCCCTCGTTATCGTGAACGGTGGCAGCTACCGGGCAAACTGTTTCACAGGGCGCCTGTTCGCAGTGAACACACAGCATTGGTTCATGCAAGACGATTGGATTATCCAGATCGCCGGAATAGTAGCGGTCGATGCGTATCCAGTGCATTTCGCGCCCGTTTGCCACCTGATCCTTGCCGACGACCGGAATATTATTTTCGGCCTGGCAGGCGATCACACAGGCATTACATGCGATACATGTCGTCAGATCAATCACCATGCCCCAGGAATTGGGTTCCTGAGAATAGTCGTAGGGTGGATAGATCGACGTATAGTGGTGTTCGCTATGCATAAAGGCCGGCTCTTCCGGATGCTCTTGTACTTGCTGGAGTGTGCCATGTTTCAATATGGCATCATCACGACCCTCCAGGCTGCTATGATCCTGGCTTGAAACCAGTGGATAGGTCACGCCGGTTCCCCGAATGTCGGCATAGGCAAACCATGGCGCGGTAGATGTGCGGATAAGGTAGGCATTAAAACCCTGACCGGTGCCAACCTGTCCTGTTTGCGAGCGACCATAGCCTAGATGCACCGTAACAGCATTATCAACATGGCCCGGCGTGATCCAGACCGGCGCACGCACCGAGCGACGATCAACCGCCAGGTTGATCACATCGCCATTCTGCAGGCCCAGTTGTTCGGCCGTTGCAACACTCATCAGTGCCGCATTATCCCAGGCCAGCTTGGTCAGTGGCTTGGGCAATTCCTGCAGCCAGCCGTTGTTGTTGTAGCGCCCGTCCCAGATTGTCGGATCAGGCTGGAACATCACTTCAATCTGGCCAGCCGGCAACTCGGTGCGCTCGCTGGCAAACCCGCTTTGCAGTTGCACCGACCGGGTTGGCGCAGCCGTTCCCGGAATAACCCCGGTACTCAATGCCGTCTTCCAGAAGGTATCAAAGTCGCCCTCGGCCAGGTTGCGGTTCTGCCAGTAGGTACGCACCATATCATAACCCGCCTGTTCGCCTGCCCCGGATAGAGCAGCGATCACCTCGTGAGCCGAGCGTCCCTGGTAGAGCGGCTCGATCAACGGCTGGATAATCGCCGCTGTGCCGTCAAAGGCGCGTGCATCGCCCCATGCTTCCAGGAAGTGTGCGGCGGGAATATGCCATTTGCTCAGGGCCGAAGTTTCATCCACAAACAGGCTCAGATGAATAGTGTTCGCAACCCCCCGTACCTTATTGCCAAACTCGAGATCAGCCGGTGCATCATAGGCCGGGTTGCCGCCCAGGATCACCAGGGTCGACACCTGGCCAGCCGCTATTGCATCGGTCAATGCGCGTAGCGACTCGGTCTGGTTCACCGGGTTGGCCTCAACTGGCTCGATATAGGTAACTGTTGTACCAACATTGCCCAGTGCCTGGTTGATTGCATGCACCAGCGCATGTACCACGGGTGGCTGATTGGCCCCGGCCAGCACAATACTGGCCCCGTTGCTGGCCTGAAGATCGGCCACCAGCGCAGCCAGCCATTCCTCGGACACAGAGGCTGGCAATTCCGCCTCGGCGGCAGGAATGGCCCCCAGACGTGCGGCCAGCACGCGTGTGAGCGCCTCAATTTCACTCGAGCGCAAAGGCAGGCGATGATCGGCCGTTGCCCCGGTAATCGAATATGTTCCCTCGACCGCATAGAGGCGGCTCATATTCGGATTTTCCTGGCGAACGCGCCGCGTTGAGGCAAAATCACGTGCATAACGCAGGCTGCCGGGCATATCCATCAGGAAGTTGCTATCAAGGGCCAGAACAACATTGGCGGCACTAAAATCGTAGATAGTATCAACATCCGCACCAAAGGCCAGTTGCGTACCAACACGTACATTATCACGCCCGACCGGATCATACTGATGCCACTGGGCCTGCGGATAGGCCGTTAGCAGCGCCTGCACCTGATCTGCCAGCGATGGCGATGTCACCGTCTGGGTCAGAATACGCAACCCGGCACCCTGGTTCGCGCGCCACTCATCTAGCAGGGGCACCAGCGCAGCCAGGAAATCCGCCCAGTTACTCTCGGTACCCTGATTGAGGACAACCTGGGAACGCTCCGGGTCATACATCGTCAGAATTTCGGCCTGGGTAAACACATCGGCAGCACCCAGGCTGGCCGGGTGATTGGGATTACCTTGAATAAAGGTAGGCCGATACTCGTTACTCTCTACCAGTACCCCGGTAGCAAAACCACCCAGCACCGCCGCCGAAGCAAAGTAAAGCGGCCGTCCTGGCACAAAGTTTGCTGGTGCAGTGGTATATGGTGCAATCCGTTGAATTGGCTGGCGGCGACATGCCGTTAGCCCGGCCAGGGCTAGCGATGCTCCCATCACTTTCATAAAAGCACGGCGGCTGACCGAGTCATTCCACACCGCCGTTCCTTTCGGAAACTCGTTGTGCAGAAATTCTTGAAAGGACTCTGTCTCGGCCAGTTCTTCGAGACTCCGCCAGTACTGCTGTCCCCGGCTTCCAGCCAGTTGCTCACGCAAGCTGGCCAGGTCAATACGTTCGTTTTGACTGTTTTGTGTCATAATGCGTACTATTCTAGCTCTCAGCGGTGACAGATGTAACAGTTGCTGAGGCGGTCAACATTAATGTTATACTCCTGGATAAGCGCCTGACCCATCTCAATCTGGTTCGGCGGACGTACCCACTCCATGTTGTAGACCTCCTCAACTGGCCGAATGTAATTCTCCGGATTGCGGTGGCAGTTCAGACACCAGCCCATAAACAGGGCTTCCTCTTTCCAGACCACCGGCATCTGATCGACGCGACCATGACACTCCGTACAGCCGATTCCTTTTGTTACATGGATGCTGTGGTTGAAGTAGACAAAGTCGGGCAGATCATGAACTCTGCGCCACTCAATCGGTAATCCGGTCTCTAAACTTTGCCAGACCGGTTGAATGTACGGGCTGTCCTGCTTGACCTGCGTGTGGCAGGTGACACAGGTTTCCGTAGGGGGAATGTTCGCATAGGCCGTTTGATTGACTGACGTGTGACAATACCGACAATCCGTACCAATCAGCCCCGCATGGATCTGATGACTGAAGGGAATCGGTTGTTCTACCGCCACATTGACTTCACGCCAATAGTTTGAACGGAAGAAGACAATTAGAATAAGAACCAACTCGACGACGATGAGCGCACCCACGAAAATACTGACCCTGGCGATCGTGTTGATGCGCGGACCAAAGATCTGAGACCGTGTTGTCATACGGGAGCCTTACTAGACTAGGCCCCTTGAAGGGGAAGCGTCTACACAAATTGCTTCGAGGGAAATCTGCCGTGTATTATAATCACGATTTCTTTTTGTGTCAACAAGAATGCCCTATAAGCAAACTCATACGAGTTCCGGAATTATTGCTTATTATACAACAAGAATGGTATCATTGTATCAGAAGAAGTAACATTTCAGTTAAGACGATAGGAAAGCCATTCCTGCCCTGTGTGCGTTTTTTCTACCTATGTGCTTCTGGCGCAACGGTATAATCCATGTAATTGAGGGAAGAATATATGACTTATCAATCAAACTCTCGCCCTACCTCGTCGCAGAGTCTGGTCGATCTAGTGGTCGGGCTGACATACCCATTTCGCGCTATCGCGGTGTTGCATCATTCGTCTGGCCTATGGGGATATGTGATCATTCCGCTGGTGCTTAATATTGTACTGGGCATCCTGCTCTATGCCGGGTTGCTGGTTACTGGTTTTGTCGCCATCGACGAACTGACTGCCAACCTACCTGCCGCATTAGAGGTGATTGCCCGCATCTTTCTGGCGATCGTGTTGTTTGTGGTTATTGGTTTCATTATGGTGCGTTTCGGTGTCGTGCTGGGATCGCCCTGGTATGGTCAGTTGTCTGAACACCTGGAAAAGGATCGTACCGGTTCGGCCCCTCCGGCCGAGCCGTTGAGTGTGCGCGGGGTTGCGCGTGACATCTGGCGTGCGCTCATGTTTGAGGTGAAAAAGCTTTTGCTGGTGCTTGGGGTAACCCTGCTGCTGTTGCTGCTGAATCTGATCCCGGCGGTGGGTGCTCTAACCTTTGTGGTAGGAGGTACCCTGCTGGGCATGACTATTGCCTGTCTGGACTTCCTGGATCCACCATTGGAACGACGTCGGCTGAAGTTTCGCGTCAAGCTGGGCAGTATCCGCCAGAGCCTGCCAGCCAGCGCGGGCTTTGGTCTGGTCTGCTTTGCGCTGGTGAGCATACCTTTTATTAATCTGTTGTCGATACCATTATGTATTACCGCCGGAACGCTGTTCTTCTGTGATTATATTCGCGTAGATGGAGAGGATGTGTCAGGGTGGCATGGTGATCGGGTGAAAAGGCGGCCAGAGGATGCGTGACTACGTACCTTGTGTTCCATATATGAGGTATGCGGTCGCTCAGCCACAGGCTGTGATTCGCCTCCGGCAGGGCGGAAAAAAACATCTTTTGGTCGCGATTTTTGCGCCTCCGGCGCAAAAATCGCGACCAAAATAGAGACATGGATCACGTTGCCGCAGGCGAAGCATGTCTTTCGGTCGGGCAAACGCCCGCTGTGTAGACTACCGCGTAACTCCTGTTACATACACGAGGTACGCGGTCGTCCGGTTGTTGTGGCGGCAAAGCCCCCACAACAACCCGAAAACAATTTTTTTATGGAGATCGGAGGCCCCTACGCCCCTAACGTGTGGGTAATGCAAGCCCCAGCGGACAGAGGCGGGTATCGAGCCATGGCACAGGCATCAGCGGAAAAAACCTACCTTTTATTACATACCGGAGGTGCATAGATTGCCGTGATGACCATCACACAAACCGATCAACCGATCCTACCTCCCGGACAGGCCCTCAACAAGTTGCGCGGTATTATAGCGCATCAGTGCGAGATAGCTATCGGCCTTGCCACCCGGTTCGCTCAGCGAGCCGGTGTAGACGGGCATGATCTTAATGCCGGTATCTCTCGCGATCTGTTCGGCCATAGCCGGATTGACGGTGGTACCGACAAAGATCGCCGGAACAGTGTACTGTGCAATGGCATCCTGGAGTGCAGCCAGATCCTGGGCCGATGGTTCGGCCAGGGTACTATAGGCGGGAATAACCGCGCCGATCTGCTTTAGCCCATACTCGTTGGTATAGTAGCCAAAGGCCGTATGATCAGTTACCAGTTCACGGTTGTCTGCTGGGATTTGCGCGATTTGCTCACGGATTGTTGTATCTAGTTCTTCCAACTCAGCAGTATAGCTGGCAGCATTGGCGGTATAGCTGGCGGCATTAGCCGGATCAAGCGCACTCAAAGCCGCAGCAATTGTCTCAGTCCAGATCATTACATTCACGGGACTCATCCAGGTATGCGGGTCGTCACCACTGTGACTATGTGCGTGATCCTCCTCTTCTTCCTCGCTATGTTCATCATTATCTTCCACCTGGAACTCAATGGTGGTAATCCCGGTAGACATCGAGATGATATGTTCCAGGGGAATGCCGGAGTTCTCGATCAGCGGCTCAAGTGTTTCTTCCAGCCCCAGGCCATTCACAAATACCACATCCGCCTCGGCGACTGTCGTGATATCTTGCGGTGTTGGCTCAAAGGTATGTGGATCAGCTCCCAGTGGTATCAGTGTAATAAGATGGATGTTCTCACCCCCAACCTGTCCAACCACATCGCCAATGATACTTGTCGTAGCCACCACCTCTAGCGTCGCTCCTTCGGCGATGGGAGTCAGCGCGGCGATCAACGTGGCAATATCGGCGTGCTCGGCGGCGTGTTCTTCATCGTCATGATCATCCTCTATTGCACCTGTGCCACTATGGTCTGGTGTACTGGTTGTGGCAGGATCGGCTGGTAGTGTTGTAGCGACACCTGCGACTTCAGTGGCGGCAACCTCCTGGCTGGCCGGAGTATCAGCCGGGAGGTTGCCACATGCCGCCATCAGAACCAGCATGAAGCCGAAAGCGATCAACAGGGCCACACCTGGGTGACCAGAATGTCTTTGGAATATGGGCATAAATTCTTGCTCCTTTCAGCAGAATCGTCTGTTTACCGAGATATTGTCTCACATAAATGATACGGCGTATCATATAGGGGATGGCTTGCTTTGTCAATCTGGTAAGTAACAGGGTGAAATGTGATAAATAATACAATCTGCGATAATTTTACCGAAAAGCGATAAGAAGATATTGTGAAAAGAAGGACAAAACACTCAATGTGATAGTTTTATCGAATAATTTTTGTGTAGATATTATTTCGTCGGAAACCTATTGACAAGGAAATAATAATATGCTACAGTATCTTAAGCCCGAAATATCTATAACATCCTCTATCTTACTCAAAACATCTACATCATACCAATCCTATATCAGTCATTAACAGTAAGGTCTGGAACACCTTCCTTGTGATAATGCTATATCAGGCATATGTGTTGCTTTGTCGCGTTGTATGAAATAGCAACATGGCCCGGGTGTGCCTGCCTGATCGAGTAAGTGACGATGGGAGGGTGTCAACTGGCAATAGATGTGCAGATACCTGGCAATAGGTGCGCATCACAGAGATAGCAGAACGTAGATGTCTTGCGGGTATAGAGTGCATCGAGTGGTTTCTGGCTTTCTATTCAAGTATTTTCTCGATCTGCTTGCTCAATTCATAGATTGTAATAATGCTTTTGCGCAAAACACTGTGCAAAAGGTATGATAATCCTTGAACAAAGGGCTTGCAAATAGTTGAAAGTTCGTATATATTTGGAGTGAGCCTGATAGAGCCATCCCGTGAAGCGAAACTATATAGGTATATAACCTGACTTGCAACGTGGTTTTTAAGCATTGCAGCGGTGTCGGTATAGGAGGTATGGGCATCGTGTGGCAGTGTTGATCACGTTCGGTATCGCTGAGGGTATAACCGAAATCCTGTGCATAATAGGGAAAATTGGCCGCAAAAAGACTTGCAAATAGTCTAAAACTGGTGTATAGTTGTAGCTGCAACTATATTATACGCAACTTAATCTAAGTGTCTGGCTGGTTATACCTGTTCCACATCTAGACCGTTGAATAGAGCATAATCGACGGTTTCATCACTGATATAACACGTTTAATCGCATAAGTGCTGTGTTTGTAGCTGGTCTGTACTATCAGAAGTATCAGGCTCCGGGTGGTGTTATGCAAATTCTGGCTACGTGTGGCTTTTCGCAAGCTTTAAGGTAAGGAGGATACCGATGAGCATTGAAATGAATCCTATTCGTACAACAGTAGTTCGTCCGGTTTCAGTGGATACACGCGGGATTGGCCTGAGTCAGGCAGAGTTAATCTCTGCTATTCAGTCGAGTGTGATCGCTGCCTATGTTATGGGCCTTGTGGCAATGGTAGTGGTCTGGATCCATAACTGGGCAACATGGATGCCATTCAACGATGTGGCCGGTTCGCTGTTCCCGTCGCTTGCGTCGGGAAATGCTTTTAATCCAGCCGCAGTGGTTGTAGGTTTAGGTGTCCACACGGTTACGTCGATTGGGCTAGGTATCATCTTTGCCGTGCTGTACTGCCGTGTATTAAAGACGTGTACAAATACGGGTATACCGGTGCTGGTAGGCTTTGGTTTTGGTCTGTTTACCTGGCTGATTGCGCGCCTGATTCTGTTACCGATCCTCGGTTCTGCAATCTATGCGGCACCTTCATTCCTGGTGGCCCATCTGATTTTCGGCGCGGTGCTGGGTGTGCTTTATCCCATGATGCTTGCACACCGACTGCAGCGGTAACTCTGCTCTGCTGGCATACGTGTAATAATATGAGGTAGATACGGCTGCGTCACATCCGCATTTGCGCGATGGACGCAGTTTTTGTGTGGGTAAGGAGGGGGCGAAACATCTTTCGTCCCTCCTATGTGTCCAGGGTTAAGATCTTGCGTGCATTTTTGGGCCAGTCGGGGTCTGTGCGCAGGGTTTGATTGAGCATTATCAGGTCGGCACTGCCATCACGAATAATGCTATCTGCCAGGTGTGGATCGCCGAATAAACCCGAACAGATGACCGGTACATCCGGGTTGATCCGTTTGATACTCTCTACCAGGGGAACACTCCAGCCCGGAAAGCGGGCTATCGGTACCAGGGTGTTGTGTGTGTCTGCCGTTACATCAAGCAGATGCACACCTGAACCAGTTATACGCCTGGCAATGACACGTGCATCTTGCAGTTTGATCCCATTGACATTGAAATCCTCGGCGAGCAACCGGAAGCCGATGATCAGGCGGTTGCCCAGCCATTGGCGAATCCCTTCGACTATAGACATCGATAGCTTTAGCCGCTCGGTCAGACTGCCGCCGTATGCGTCCAGTCGCCGGTTATGCTGCGGTGAGAGCAATGTATGCAGAACACCGCCGTCAGCAGCGGTGAGCATAATTCCATCACATCCGGCGGCCAGGGCACGCCAGGCCGCCTGAATAAACTGTTTCCCCAGTTCGTGTAGATCGCGGCTACTCCCCTCGGCTGCGCTGGCCGGTTCATCCAGCGTGATCATCAGATAACCACCCTCGTTCTGTACCGCATAGGCCAGATGACGCCATTGGGGTATAAAGGCATCGGCGTAGATGCCCAGATGGTTGTGGGTGTCGTCTGGGGCAGGTGCAACGACCCGTACTGCTTCGGTTATGAGCAGTCCAGCCCCACCTCTGGCACGCCGACTCAGGTAGGTGATCAGGTCGTTGTTGACAAATCCATCGGCTCCGGCATATCCGCTTATATATGGCCCCATGACTATGCGATTCGGAAGTTTTTTACCGGCAATGAGTATCGGGTTGAAGAGATGACTTATGCGTTTGCGAACCATAGTGATGCGCACCTGGTGTAAGGAAAAGTGTATGAGTGGACTGCTTACTGCTCATCTGGGCGTGATGGCGTGGATGCTGTTTCGTTTAAAAGAGAACGCTGCCCCTGTGGTGTACGTGTTTGTATAGTATAACCGAAAACGTTGAATGGTGGATGGTGGTTGCTATTCTATTACCCGTCATGCTGCTGTAATGTGTCATCCTTGTCGAAGGGCGTATGGCGCAGTACGATCGAGGTATACCTGGCGGTTTATGGGGCGCATGGCGTCTATGCTACCCTGATCGTGAACAGGTACTCCATCTACGTTTTCCGACGTCCTTGTGTATATATTTTTCTGGCAGGGGATGACCAGGATGGTCTCTGTGGTTACATCAGACATTGTTACGGCCCTGCGTGATGCCAGTATGCTGCGGCGTCATCGACGGCAGGTACGGGATCAGATCAGCGCTGATCTGGCTCTGCGTTGTTTGCCTGCACTGCTTGATATCCCTCTTTTTTCCTCAAGAAATCTTTCTCTGACCAATATGCTGGCAACAATGCCGCTGCTGGCGCTGCGTGGTTGCGGTGGTAGTGGGCGGAGCATGGCGTTCTTGCAGGTTGCCTGGCAGTGGGCAGTGGGGCGGTACACTACGCCAGTGGTTCTGCTGATGCTGGATCAGATCGACAACATGTCACAACCACCATGGATGCTCGTTCAGCAGCAGCTTGCTCTGGCCGGGTTGGTACGCCAATCGGATCGACGTGGTAGTCATGTGCCTGAAGTGTCGTGTGTGTTGCTTGTTGATGCCTGGGAGACATTGCCGACTGAGCGACAAACTGTCTGGCGTGATTGTCTGCTGTCGCTGCCTCGTCTGTGGCCAGAGATGCATGTAGGTGTGGTTGTGCCCGAAACAGCACAATGTGAGGAGTGGCCAGGGTTTGGGTTTATAACGATGGATACGCCGGATGAGGCTATGCTTCAGCGGTGGTTGCTGCATTTGTTGCCTGGTTCTGCCATTGAGCCGCTGCTGGATGCGTTGCGTCCCGGTGACAGCCAGGTAGTGGTGTTCCCACAACTGGTACATGTGGCTCTGATCTGCCTGCTCTATACGTCTGGTCAGTTTCCCGCTTCGCTGAGTCAGATGTATGACTATGCCTGGCAGGAGCTTGAACGCTATGCTTCTAATCGGCGCGGGTCTGCGTCAGACGCGCAGATGCCTACTCCTGTTGCCCTGATGGTTGGCGATAGGGCACGCTACTGGTACAGGCTGGCACACGATCTGATGGCTGATGGTGATCTGGCGCATCTGGCTGGTCTAGCGGATGACGACCGGTGTGAAGTGGCGGCGCTCCTGGCAAGTATGTTGCCTGATCCTCAGCCGCTCTATCAGGTATTGGGTGGTGCTGATCCGCAGCATCCTTGTGATGTTCTGGGGCTGGGACGCTGTCTGGCACTCCGTCCGACGGCTGAGCCAATCTGGTCGCTGCGTGTGTTGATTGCGCTGGCAGCGCAAAACGATGGTAGGCTGCCTGTCCGGGGAGCGGGGCATATGCTGCCTTATGCTGACTATCTACAGCGCCAGTTGCTGCGCCAGTTTACTCCTCATCTTTCGCAACTCCTGATTGAACATGGGCATGCGTTCCGCGATGACATACCTGGGCAGTTGCTGGTGCAATTGGCCCCTGTGTTGGGGGCCACGCGGTTGCTAGAGTTGCTAGATAATCCGGCCCTGCATCCGGCCTTGCGCTGGCTGTGCGCCGATGCGCTGGGTCAGATGCCGCCCGGTGTGGTATGGAGAGTAGCCAGTTTTCAACACCCGCCCGATGCGCTGGCTCAGGCGGCGCGCTGTTATCTGCTGGCTTGTGATGATGATGCAGCCCGGCAGTCGCTAGGGTATGCACCAGCGCTTGAGTGGATCGCGGCCCTGGCACATGCCGATATTGATCCACAACGGCGCGATCAGGTTGTAGCTGCTCTGTTTGAACAGGCGCTGCCGTTAACGACACAACTGGCGGCGCTGGCAAGTGTGTCGGATCATAACGACCCGGCGGTCTGGCAGGTTCTGCTGCATGCCTGTGTCACCGACAGCTCTGATGAGCGTCAGATGGCGCTGGCACTGTTGCACAGGTATGCACCAGAGCGGGCGCTGCTGGTGCTGGGCAAGATTCTGTTTGCCGAACAGATATCTTGGGAGGCGCGGCAGGACGCGCTCGATTGTCTGATAGGCTATGCTTCTGCCGAAGCAACTATCTTGCTGGCACGTTGTGTAATGGTAGCCCATCTACCATTGGTATCTCGTTTGCAGGCAATGGACACACTGGCACACCGGAGTGCTGGTAGTGCGGTGGTGTTCCGCCGTCTGCTGGGGTCTACACAGATGCATCCGGCTGTGCGCGCCCGAGCGGCCCGGTTGTTGGGTCGGCAGCTCACGGTGGAGACTTTGCACGAGGTCGCTGCGATTGCCTCCAGCGATGCGCCCGTGCTGGTTCGGCGTGAGGCGCTCGCGGCGTTGGAAGAACTGGGATGTGCGCCGATGCTGGCAGCGGCTGTGCGTATCCAGCTCGGCTCGTTGCTCAAACAGGTAGCTGGTATTCCGCTGCTGGTTGTGCGGACTGTGCATGCTCTGGGCATAGTTGGTGCATCCGAGAGCATTGCCCTGCTGGGTGCTTTGCTTGGCGATGCACCTGGCCTACATCTGCGTGCAGCCTGGCTGGCCGATGCCCCTCATCTGGCAGAACTGCATGTCGAACACTGGCCTGAGGCAGAATTGCCCCCCATGGTGCGCCCGGCGTTGATCACGGTCCTGGCTCAGGGGATTACCAGCGCGGATCATCCCGGCAATCTGGACGACCTGGTGATGCGGATTGCTGAACAGATACGCTGTGCCGCTGCGGCTGCTCTGGCACAGATTGGCCAGCGGGTTGGTTCTGATGATCGGCAGGCCATCATTGACCTGTTGTTTCAGGCGCTAGGGTATGGTATGCCAGGAAGGGCAACCATAGAGATACTGCGTAGTCTGGTACAGCTCTATGAACAGGGCAGTGTGACATTGCTAGATCAGATGTTAGATCATGCTGACGTTGACCCCCAGATCTGCTGGCTGGCTATCGACCAGTTTGGCCGCGATCCAGCAACTGCTGTGTACCTGCTGGCCTATCTGGAACGCAACCAGATCGATGCGTTTGTTAGCAGTAGTATTGTACGTGTTCTGGCCGATGCCCAGCCTCCGGGCATTGTGCCAGTGTTCTGCCGTCTGGTTGAACAGCCTGAACAGCCTCTGCATGTGCGTATCCAGGCAGTGCATGGCCTGGGTCAGTCTGGCATTGGCGGCAGCCAAACGACCTTGCTGAGCATTCTTGCGGATAACAGTATGCCAGTGACAGTGCGTACTGCGGCAGCCGATGCACTACCAACAGTTCTGCCAGCGGCAATCCAGGCGCGGCTGCACGCCATATTACAACACGAGCGTTTTCCAGCCGAAGTAACAGCAAGTATTATCGCTAGCCTGGGGCGAACAGGTGATAAAGAAGCCTTGCCGCTGCTGTTGCGTTATATCCGGCACGAAAGCCCGACTGTTGTTATTGCGGCGCTACAGGCATTGGGCACGCTCGGTGAGGCGTATATGTCTGCCGAGCTGGTTGAACTGACTCAGCGAACAACAATTGACCAGCGGATGCGCTTGCAGGCGGTGGGAAGCTTACTGCATCTCTGTGGTGCTGACTATGTAGCACTGATGCGTCCCTATCTTAGCAGCCCGAATGTGCCACTACGTCTGCGCGCATTCGAATTGCTGCTGGAAGCTTGCCCGCATGCAGCCAACCTTGTCACCATTATTGCCGATGCAAGCCTGCCCCTGGTTATGCGCCTGCGTGGGGTAGAAGCGGCTGCGCATCTGCTAGACACAGCATCGCTGGCAAACCTGCTGCTAGACGAGACGCTTGATGCAGAGGTGGGCGTCCAGGTTGTACGCATGTGTGGGCAACGCGACGATCCGGATATAGTTGATATCCTGGCCGAATGTGCATGTAGCGACAAGACGCCCCTGCGTGTTCGCTATTACTGTATCAGACTCCTGGCGTTCCACAGGCATACGCCGGGGCCACTGGCCAGACCGGCAGGTCTGGCCCTCAGTCGTCTTGTGGACGATCCGGTGCAACCTGAAGAGCAGCGTATCTGGGCAATGGAAGCTCTGTTTGACACCGACGCGTGGAGTGTGGGTGGGGAGGCAAAACCATGACCACCAGGATCATGGTCGTTGAT